>Ga0247741_1000091_pt1 | contig 67248 bp, 62 predicted proteins | sample UWRJL213509R2_FD_180945 | JGI IMG/M metagenome (GOLD analysis project Ga0247741, IMG submission 180945) | Plant litter microbial communities from Arlington Agricultural Research Station in Wisconsin, United States - UWRJ-L213-509R-2 | ecosystem: Environmental > Terrestrial > Plant litter >... | reverse complement strand
AATGGCTTCAGGATAATTTGCAACGATAGCTTCCACGGCGGGCAGCAGGCGGTCGGTTTCTTCCTGTTCAGAAATATCAGCAGCACCCGGGCGGGATGAATAAGCGCCCAAATCGAGGAAAATAGCGCCCTCAGTTAGCATTTTTTCGGCCTGCAAACGTACGTCTTCGGCACTGGTTTTCCTACTATCGGCATAAAAGGAATCGGGCGTGATATTGATGATGCCCATCACCTTTGGCGCGGACAGATCTATCAATTTACCACCTGCATTTATGGTTACCTTTTTCTGAAAAAATGTATCTTTAGCCACGTTATGGTTGTTGCAATGTTGAAAGGTTGCAAAGTTGTAAAGTTAAACTACTTTACTAAATCTTTCTATCCCCTAACATCAACATTTCAACCTTAAAACATTCCAACTTTACAACGAACAAGTGAGCAACACAGCAGAAGAATACGAAGCGGTAATAAATGTTTGCAAAGGGCTTTTTATTAAAAAAACCCGCGATTATGGCACCGCCTGGCGCATACTGCGTATCCAATCTATCACCGATCAGATCTTTATCAAAGCCCAGCGCGTCCGTACGCTGGAGGAAAAACAGGTATCAAAGGTTGGCGAAGATATTACCGGCGAATATATCGGCATTGTAAACTATTGCGTTATAGCCATGATGCAGCTGGATTGCGGCCCCGAAACCCCTACCGAGTTGAATGCCGACGATGTAGAAATGATATTTGATAGTAAAGTTACCGAAACCAAAGAGCTAATGTTTGCCAAAAACCACGATTATGGCGAGGCATGGCGCGACATGCGCATCAGTTCATTAACCGACCTGATACTAATGAAACTGCTTCGGGTTAAACAGATAGAAGATAACAAAGGCCAGACCCTGGCATCAGAAGGGGTGAAAGCAAACTACCAGGATATGCTGAACTACGCGGTGTTCGCACTGATAAAATTAGGAGTAAAATGAAAAACGGTTTAGTTTGGTTTTGCAGGATAGCCGTTGGCTTATTGTTCATTTTTTCGGGCCTGATCAAAGCAAACGACCCGCTTGGCTTCTCCTATAAACTGGAAGAATATTTTGAGGTGTTCCACATGACCTGGCTAAACGGCTTTGCTTTAAGCATGGCCATTATCCTTTGCGCGCTGGAAATGATACTGGGCTTTGCCCTGTTGGTTGGCGCCCGCGCCGTAAAGGTGGTTTGGGGCCTATTATTACTCATCATCTTCTTCGCATTCCTTACGTTTTACTCGGCATATTTTAAGGTAGTGCAAACCTGCGGCTGTTTTGGCGATGCTATCCCGCTTACGCCGTGGCAATCGTTCACAAAAGACATGGTATTATTACTGCTGGTATTGGTACTGTTTGTAAAGCGTAAGAGCATAAAATCATTGGCCAATGCCAAAACGGGCGACAAACTGCTTATCGGTGCGGCAGTTGTTTCTGTAGGCTTCGGACTTTATACTTATAACTTTTTGCCGGTGGTTGATTTCCTCCCCTACAAAATTGGCGCAAACATTCTGCAGGAGATGAAGACCCCGCCGGGTGCTGTGCCTGATGAATTTGAGGTTACCTATATCTTAAAAAACAAGAAGACAAACGCAACCAAAACCATGACCGATAAGGAATACCTTAAAACGGGCATATGGAAGGATGCCAATTGGGAAGTACAGGGAAGCCCCGAAAGCCGCCTGGTTAAAAAAGGTTTCGAACCCAAAATACGCGACCTTAACATTCAGGATGCGCAGGGCAATAACTATAATGAAGAATTGTTGAGCAGCCCGTTTTACAGCCTGGTTATTGTTGCTTATAATCTTGAAAACACCAATGACGATGCCGTTAACCGCATCAACGCGCTGGCTATTAACCTTACACAAAACTATAATACCCGTACCATTTTCTTAACATCAAACGCGCCGGAGCAGGCACAGCAATTTGCTAAAGAGCATAAACTGGTAAGCGAATTGTTTTATGCCGATGGCGTGCCGCTTAAAACCATGGTGCGTTCAAACCCGGGGATCATATTATTAAAAAACGGCACGGTGATAAACAAATGGCATTTTCATAACATGCCTAAATATGACGACCTTGTTAAAAACTACCTGAGCAAACAATAATGGGCCTGATATTTTTAGTTGGATTTATGGGCTGCGGCAAAACTTCATGGGGCCGCAAACTGGCAGTGGGTTTAGAATATGAATTTATCGATCTTGACCATACGCTTGAAGCAAAAGCAGGCGCAACCGTGGCCGAGTATTTTGCATTGCATGGGGAAGAAGCATTCAGAAAACTGGAATCTGAGATTTTAAAAACCACGGATTACCCCGAAAACACGGTGGTATCAACCGGTGGCGGCCTGCCCTGTTTTTTTGACAATATGGATTGGATGAACAGCAACGGGCAGTCGCTTTATATCCAACTATCGCCAAAGGCTTTAGCCAGCCGATTAGAGAACGCCAAAACACCCCGCCCTGTATTACAGGGAAAAACAGGCGATGAACTGGTTGAGTTTATAGAATATAAATTAGCCGAACGCGAAGGCTTTTATCTGAAAGCTAAACATACCATTAGCGGGATTGATATGAGTGTGGAGAAGTTGGTGGAAGTATTGGGGTTAAGTTAACCAACTTTCTCTAATAACCCTGTCATCCTGAGTGAGCGAAGGATCTATCGGCGAATACATGCTTCACTATTTATTGTTCAGCATGACAAGTGAGGGGCAACTACCTTAAATAAACAGCATCTTCCTGCCCTGCTACATCAAGCACCACATCAACATGCTCCTTTATAACGGTTGAAAGAGCAATACCGGCATAATCGGTAGTTACCGGGAAGTTTTTGTGGTTGCGGTCTATCAGTACAACGGTACGTAGTTTCTTAAGGGGCACATCCAAAAACACACCAAAACCATAGGCAAGGGTTTTGCCGCTGTTCAGCACATCATCAACCAAAACAATAACCTTATTGCTGCAATCCTGCACATCAAAATCAATCTTGGCGTGCAGCTGGCTGCTTTGTTTATCAAGCTCAATAGTTAGTAGGCGGCTGGTGAACGGCGCTATTTTATCCAGGATGGTTTTTAACCTTTGGGCCACGTGGTTGCCGCGCGGCAGGATACCGGCAATCAGGATCTCTTTCTCATCAAAATTATCTTCCAATATCTGGTAAGCAATACGATCTATCTTTTGCTGTATTTGCTGCTGGTTTAATATCAGGATCTTCTTATCAGACATGGTCTCAGGGATATTTATGTACCAAATATAGCATTATTGATAATTACAGGTTTTAATTTTTGCTATTTATCATATCAATAGCTGCCTGCAGTATAGTATCCTTATTGTTTAAAACATCGGCGGCCAGGGGGTGTACCACCTTATCAACCCTAACTCCTTTACGTTGTGCATTGGTGCCGTCGGGATAAAAAATGGCATTGCCGGTAAAGTTGAACTCATATCCACCTGGCAGCGTCATCATCTTCTCGTCGCCATCTGCACCAGCCGATGTTTCGCCAATGGTTATGGCATCGGGAAATATACCTTGCAGGTACATGGTCTGAAACTCGCTTAGGCTTAATGTTTCACCATCAACAATTATCACCACTTTACCTTTATATAGATGATGACCAGGGTACATGCCCGGCCTGCGATAGGTTGATGAATCTGTTGATAAAACATATCTGCCGAAATTATCAAAATCTTGTTTGTAATAATGCGCAAAGAACTTACTATCCTGACCGAACTTCTGATAAACAAAATTTAAAAAGCCGCCCCACTGCGGATAACCGCGCATATCAAAAATGAGCCCTTTGCTTTTGGCCGCAATATTAAAAACAGAATCCATCCCCTCGGTAAATCTTGCTTCTGGTAAACTGTTGTTATACCTTATTATCTCTCCTATTTTAAACCTCACAATATCCGGGCTTACGTAATCCGTTTCAGCACCCTCGTAATCGGGCTTCATCTTCTTTTTAAGATAGTCTATAATAGTTGGCAATTCGTTCTGCCCCGCCCAATGCAATATTGCAGATTTCGATACGCCATTACGCTGATAGTTAATTCTGCTTTGCAGGCTATCGGTAGTAAAAAGCAGGTTATTATTATAAATACTTAGGTTATGCAATAAAGTACTGCGGTTTGATGCCGATATCAGTCCTGCCAGCTCATTTACGCGTTGCTCTACCGTATACTTGCCAAAACCTGTAATAATATCGCCCGCTTGTATGTCTGCTTTTTGGCACAACCCTGGTACCAATACTTTGGTGACCAGTATTTGTTTATCGCTCAGTAACTTAAAATCAAACGGTGGGAAAAAATTGGTTTGCAATATCTTTTTAGAGTTCTTCATCTGCTTGTAAAAGCGGAATGAATGGGTATCGCTAGTAAGGGCACTCAGTTTAAGCAGCAACCTTTCGTGTTCAATACGCGTGTTGGCATTAACAAATAAGGGGATAAACTCTTTCACATCTTTATCCCAATTACTATCCATTAAGTACTTATGCGGATACAGATAATCAATAGTTGCCGCCATCTTGGCAAGCGTAAGCATGCGATAAGCGTAAGAAATATTCACACTATCAGCAAAAGCATAAGGTTTTTCGTGAGGAATATCGGGAACGTAATTCTTCTCGGTGTAGTAATATGGTAAGGCACCAACAAAGCGGTTCTGATAGATAAACTGTAGTTTTTGACCGATGGCCTTTGATAAATACTTATCCTTTGTAAACCAGCTTTGATCTATATTTTTTGTGAGGACTTTCTCCGTTGGTTGCTTTATGGGTACTGGTAACTTTTTGACAGTGCCCAATTGCTGAAGCATATTTGAAATTGCGTTGTTAAATTCAGCATCGTTCTTCGCTACCTCTACCGCCGGTAAATTGCTCAAAAAAACGCTGTCGGCATCCATCTTTCCGGATGCAATGGCAGGATGGTTGTATTTTAAAAAGCCCCATACCTTAAAAAAATAATATTTTTTCAAGGTAACATCATTTGTTTGCGCCGATGCAGAGAGGTTACACAATACCGTTAAGCATACGGCAATAAGGATACAGGCTTTAAGTTTCATAGGGTAAACGGTACTGTTATATAACAGCATGACGCAGGCTATTAAAAACCGTTACAAATCATACTATCTTTTGGAGATAACTATCCCTTTACGTAAGGGTAATAAACAAAGTTTGCCCCTTCGGGTACTACCACAAACAGGCACATAAAATCGTTTGGGTTTTTATAGGTAGCCAGGAAACGCTCCTTCAATTCGGTTTTAATGATGCCGCGTTCTACAAATTCTTCTATAGTTGATGCGTGGATGCTCCATTCGGTATTCAACTCTATCCTGTCCAGTATCAGTTCGCCCAGTTTAATTTCGTGCTGATGGGCGATAAATATGGGGTGGGATGACAACCCTTCTACCATAATCTCGACCGCCACCTCGCGGATAGATTCGTTAAAGAATTTCAGGTCGCGCTCTAAACTAACCAAGGGGCTGTCCTTTTTTGGCTTTTCTTCTGCGCCCCTGCGTTCATTAAAAAGATCTTCAGTTTCCATATTACACTATTCTTGGGGTGGTTGGGGTTTGGTGGTTTTGGCATTGAACCTTGGCTTAAAACCAATTTTTGGTGCAGGTGTTTCTGCCGGGCTTTCTATCTGTTCTGTATCAGCGGGTTTTGCTTCTACACCTGATTGTTCGGCCTCTTCTTTTTTCTCTTCGGCCTCGCCAGCTGTTTTTGGCGCCATTATTTTGGCATTAAACCTCGGCTTAAAACCAACTTTTGCAGTAGCCGCAGGTGCAGGCTCTGTAACAGCTGTCGTTTTATCTTCATTGGTGGCAACAGGTTCAGGTTCTGCTTCCCCCTCTGCTGGTTTCGGCGCCATCGTTTTCATATTAAAACGAGGTTTAAAACCGGGTTTTGATATGGCACTTTCCGGTGCTGGAATTGTTTCGGCCGCAGGTGCAGCTTCCACTTTTCCCTCATCTGTTGCCGCAGGTTTTGATGCCGCCATATTCATATTAAAACGCGGCTTAAAGCCGGGTTTTGGTGTTGCAGCTTCCGATGGGATTGCTGTTTCGGCAGCAGGTTCTTGCTCCGGCTTTACTTCATCCGCTTCCGCAGGTTTTGGCGCTACCATCTTCGCATTAAAACGTGGCTTAAAGCCGGGTTTTGGCGCAAGGGTTTCTGCCGGGTTTTCGGTTTGCGGTGTGGCGGGTTGTTCAACTGCCGGGGTTTCAGTTTGCCCGGCTGCCGGGTCTGCAGGTTTGCTTGCCATTCCCGGTTTAAACCTTGGTTTAAAACCTGTTGACGGCGCCGGGATACTATCGGTTAATGTTTCAACGATGGTTTGTTCGGCCAGCTGATTTTCCAGATGCATTTTCTCTGGCTTAAGTTCGGGCGCCAGGTGGTATTGCAGCCTTAATTTATTGAACCAGTATTTTTTGGTATGGTCGAAGCTTTTTTCGCCCATTTGGGTAAAATGTTTTTCAAATTCAGTAAACAGGCCCGGCTCTGCTGCCCTTAAGGCAACCAGGTCTATCCGCTTCTTACTAAAAAACTCTTCGAAAGTCATCCTATTTTAGATTTGAGATATGAGATTTTAGACGTAAGACCGAAGCCTTCTTGTCTCAAATCACATATCTAATGTCTCACATCTACAAGGCAACGTCTACATCCAGCCCGTTAAAGTGGATACCGGTTGCGGTTTGTTTCCAGTCTTCACGCTCCTCGTCGGTAGCGTTCATCAGTTTAGGGAACCATTCCAGCGGGAACGCCTGTTGCTTACCATCTGCTTTCTCCACAAAAAGCAAACCATTGGCAAAGGTTACCTTAACTTTTTTTTCCTGCTTGCTTGATGAGAATAGTGGCATAATATGTTATTTATATTATTAAATCCGTCATTGCGAGGTACGAAGCAATCTCTTTAAGCTATTCCCTTATGCAAGGTTTTAATTGCCCTATAAGAGATTGCTTCGTACCTCGCAATAACGCTTGGCGGCTATTTACTCCGCCATGTTGTGATAAACCGCCTGCACGTCGTCGTCTTCCTCTAAACGGTCGATTATCTTGAACACGTCAACAGACTGCTCTTCGGTTACCGATATATTTGATTGTGCAACACGCTCCAGCTTAGCCGATTTGGTTTCGATACCCAACACTTCCAGCATTTTCTGCATCTTTCCAAAATCTTCGTAAGCGGTATGCAATACAGCAATGTCGTTTCCTTCTTCATCTGCCTCCACAAAAAGGTCTTCCAGTCCGGCATCTATCAGTTCAAATTCCAGTTCCTCCAGGTCGCGATCGCCCGGGTCAAAGGTAAATACCGATTTACGGCTGAAGATAAAATCAAGCGAGCCTGTTTTACCCAGCGTACCGCCATATTTGGTAAAGTAGCTGCGCACGTTGGCAACGGTACGGTTTAAGTTATCGGTAGCAGTTTCTACCAATATAGCCACACCGTGCTGTGCGTATCCTTCATATACAATTTCTTCGTAATCTTTTTCGTCACGGCTGGTAGCGCGTTTTATAGCAGCCTCTACCCTATCTTTAGGCATGTTAACCGCCTTTGAGTTTTGGATAGCCGTACGCAGGCGCGAATTGGTGTTAGGGTCGCCCCCACCGGCTTTAACCGCCATTACAATCTCTTTACCCAAACGGGTAAACTGCACTGCCATTTTAGCCCAGCGCTTAAATTTTCTTTCTTTACGGAATTCGAATGCTCTTCCCATATGTGTTGGTTTGTCCATGGTCCATGGGCTATAAACCATGGACACAGCGAATATAATATTGTTTTCTTAAATAATCTTTTTCAGGTTGGTCAGCATATCCTCCGTTATCTTCGGAAGATCGTACTCTAGGGCCCAACCCCAGTCCTGCTGCGCCTGTGTATCATCTATTGATTTTGGCCAGCTATCGGCAATGGCCTGCCTTGGGTCGCTATCTGCATAGCTTATTTCAAAACCGGGCAGGTGTTTTTTTATCTCTTCAGCCAGTTGCTCGGGTGTAAAGCTGATCCCGGCCAGGTTATAGCTCGACCGGATCTTAATGCTTTCTGCCGGGGCATCCATTAAACTAATGGTGGCACGGATGGCATCGTCCATATACATCATAGGCAACGCGGTTTGCGATGACAGGAACCCCTGGTATTTACCTTTTTTTAACGCTTCGTGAAAAATATGCACGGCATAATCAGTAGTGCCGCCACCCGGGTTAGCCCGCCAGCCAATAAGGCCGGGGTAACGTATGCTGCGTACATCTACACCATATTTTTCAAAATAATATTCGCACCAGCGTTCGCCGGCCAGTTTGCTAAAACCATAAACCGTGTTAGGGTCCATTACGCAATATTGCGGTGTGTTATATTGCGGCGAATGCGGGCCAAATACCGCAATGGAGCTTGGCCAGAAAACTTTTGCGGTTTTAAACTCCACGGCAAAATCAAGTATATGCAGCAGGCCGGTCATGTTCAGGTCCCAGGCCATTTTAGGTTTTTGTTCGCCTACGGCAGATAATATAGCTGCCAGCAAATACACTTGCGTAGGGCGGTGTTTGTCAAATAAATGATGCAGATTATCTTTATCCAGCACGTTCGCGAACTCGAACGGGCCACTATTACGGATGGCGTAATTAGGGCTGTTTATATCTGATGCGATAACGTTTTCTGCACCATGGATACCTCTTAATGCGGTTACCAATTCGGTACCAATTTGCCCATTGGCACCTATTACTAAAATCTTTTCGCTCATGCGATCACGGGTTTGGCTACAAAGGTAAAAATTTGCATGAAAACCTTTAATCTTTACAAAAACAAAGGTTTATATACTAAATTGGTAGACAAACTGGTGAATAAAACGAAAATTTTTCGCATATTTGGAGTTTAGTTTTATTTAATAATCACACAACAAAATGAAAGTCGCAGTAGTAGGTGCCACCGGGCTGGTAGGCACTAAAATGTTGCAGGTTCTTGCAGAACGCAACTTCCCCGTTACAGAATTAATTCCCGTAGCTTCCGCTAAAAGTATTGGTAAAGAAATTACTTTTAAGGATAAGCAGTATAAGGTGGTTTCTGTTGAGGATGCGATAAAGATGAAGCCCGATGTAGCTATTTTTAGCGCGGGCGGCAGCACTTCATTAGAGCAGGCGCCGCTTTTTGCAGCAGCCGGTATTACCGTTATTGATAATTCATCGGCCTGGCGTATGGACCCAACCAAAAAACTGGTTGTGCCCGAAGTAAATGCAGATGTTTTAACTGCTGATGACAAGATCATCGCCAACCCAAACTGCTCAACCATACAAATGGTAGTTGCCTTAAAGCCCCTGCACGATAAATACAAAATTAAACGCGTTGTGGTATCAACCTACCAATCGGTAACCGGTACAGGCGTTAAAGCGGTTGAACAGCTTTTTAACGAACGTAAAGGTATTGATGGGCCAAAGGTTTACCCTTACACTATCGACCTGAACGTGATCCCTCAGATTGATGTATTTACCGAGAACGGTTACACCAAAGAGGAGATGAAAATGATATTGGAAACCAAAAAGATAATGGGCGACGATAGCATTAAAGTTACCGCAACTACCGTGCGCATCCCGGTGATGGGCGGCCACTCAGAATCGGTTAACATTGAGTTTTTGCACGATTTTGACCTGAGCGAAGTACGCGAGCTGTTATCAAATTCGCCGGGTATTGTAGTGGTTGATGACCCCGCTAACCTGAAATACCCAATGCCGCTTGACGCGCACGATAAGGATGAAGTTTTTGTTGGCCGCCTTCGCCGCGACGAAACACAGGACAACACCCTTAACTGCTGGATAGTATCTGACAACCTGCGTAAAGGCGCTGCAACCAACGCAGTACAAATTGCAGAGTATTTAGCTGCCAAGCATTTAATTGGGCAGGCTGTAGAAGCGTAGTTAGAGATTAGTTTCTTTACCCCATATTTAATAGGGATGATCTGATGATTATCCCTATTTTTATTTCCAATGAAATCTGTTAAAATATTGCTGTTTATCGCCTGCTACTTTGCATCGGCAAGTTCATTCGCGCAAAGCCCGAAAACTATTGAAGCCGATCTGTTGCGGTCGTTTAAAAAGATAAACTACTGGGATGAGAAAAGAAGCGATGCCGGTGGGGATGATTCACTTGAAAATGCGAACGATGCGTTTGGGAAGAAATTAAAAAACTATGCTGAAAATCATGCTTTTACAATCAATGAACCGTTTACTTCATTAAAAAAAGAGCGCCTTGACATTTTCACTTCCATTGATGGCTTATTCAGGATCTATTCGTGGGATACCGGAGGCGGGGGAACAATGCGCGAGTTTGCAAACGTCATACAGTATAAAACCGGAGATAAAACAAACGCTGTTTTGCTAACCGGAACTAACGATATTTATATTCCATTTTATAGTAACCTTTACACATTTAAAACCGGCAATAAAACCTATTATTTAGGTATTTATGGTGCCATATATTCTTCCAGGTACGCAGGTACCGGAATTAAAATTTTCGCTATTGAGAATGATAAATTAAACCAAAATGTAAAACTCATTAAGACTCAGTCTGGTATTAACAGCAAGATTTTTTACGATTACGATTTTGGTTCAATAGCTTATGTACCATATGGGGAAAGGCCAACCATTACATTCGATGCTACCATAAAAACCATCGGCATCCCTTTAGTAACAGCAGATGGGAAGGTAACCAGTAAATTCATCACCTACAAATTCACCGGCCAATACTTTGAAAAGGTGAAAAGTTAAGTCGCCTCATCAATTTCAACTTTCGTAAAACTAAAATTTTAACCACTTGTAGTTAATAATACATTTAAATGTATAACCTATAAAAACTACAGTTATGGCTGATTTAAGTAATAAAAAAGTAGCAATGCTTACTGAAGAAGGATTTGAGCAGGTTGAATTAACCAGCCCTAAAGAAGCACTGGAAGCTGCAGGTGCAACGGTGGATATCATATCGCCAAAAAGCGGCAAAATAAAAGCCTGGGATAAAGATAAATGGGGCATTGAGATTGATGTAGATAAAAATCTAAGCGAGGCCAATCCGGATGATTACGACGCGCTGGTACTGCCCGGCGGCGTATTAAACCCCGATAAGCTACGCCAGAACAAAGATGCCGTTGCCTTTGCTTCTGCATTTTTGGATGAAGGCAAACCGGTGGCAGCTATTTGCCACGGCCCGCAGCTACTGATAGAAACCGGTATGCTGAAAGGCCGCAGGCTTACCTCATACCCATCCCTGCAAACCGACCTGATAAACGCCGGCGCCAACTGGGTTGACGAGGAAGTTGTAACAGAAAACGGACTGGTTACCAGCCGCCGCCCTGCCGACTTAGAGGCTTTCAACAAAAAAACAATAGAAGAAATTGCTGAAGGGGTACATGTGTAGCCCCAGACCCTTAAGGGGAGCAAAACATTTACAATCTAACCTAAATATCGAACACTGAATATCGAATTTCAAATGTAGAAGCTTTTTGCCTTCATCATTCTAGTTTCGTTGTTGGGTGTTCGATATTATAAATTCTATTTTCCTTTCAGGGGGTTAGGGGTTTCTTTTTATCTTTACCCCATGCCTCAACAAAAAGCTGTAATTATTGGTGCCGGTATAGCGGGCATTGCTACGGCTGTCCGTTTGGCGGTTAAGGGTTATGCCGTTGAGGTTTACGAAGCCAACAGTTACCCCGGAGGTAAACTCTCCCAGATTAAGCAAAACAGTTACCGTTTTGATGCAGGGCCAAGCCTGTTCACCATGCCGCAATATGTGGATGAGCTTTTTACGCTGGCCGGTAAAAACCCTGTCGATTATTTCACTTATCAAAAGCTGGATATGGTTTGCCAATACTTTTACGAGGACAGCACCTGTATCAACGCTTACTCAGATACTAAAAAGTTTGCAGAGGAAATAGAAGTCAAGACAGGCGAACCTGCCGCATCTGTAGTAAATCACCTGGCCAACAGCCGGGATATTTACAACATTACCAATCATGTTTTTTTAGAGCGATCGCTGCACAGGCTTAAAACTTATTTGCGGTGGGATACGCTCAGATCAGTATTCAGGTTCCCAAAGATAGACCCATTCCGCACCATGCATAAGGCTAATGCAGCCGGCTTTAAGGATGTACGCGTGGTGCAGCTTTTTGACCGCTATGCCACCTATAATGGTTCCGACCCATACCAGGCACCGGCCACCTTAAATGTGATACCACATCTGGAGCATCACTTCGGTGCGTATTTCCCTGGTGGTGGCATGTATAGCATTACCCAAAGCCTGGTGAAACTGGCAGAAGAACTGGGCGTAAAATTTCACTACAATTATCAGGTAGATGAAATCGTGGTTATTCATGGCCTGGCAAAAGGCATCCGTGCAAAGGGTGAAAATATTTTGGCCGATGTGGTTGTATCCAACATGGATGTTTGGTTCACTTATAACCGCTTATTGAGTAAACATCCGCAACTTCATCCAAAGAAAATATTAAACCAGGAACGCAGTAGTTCGGCATTAATATTTTACTGGGGGGTAAAGAAACAGTTCCCCGAACTCGATCTACACAATATATTTTTCAGTGCCGATTATAAAGCCGAGTTTCAGCACATCTGGAAACAGCAGGATATTTACCACGACCCTACCGTTTATCTCAACATCAGCTCAAAACTAAAACCGGATGATGCACCCGGGGGGTGCGAAAACTGGTTTGTGATGATCAACGTACCCGCCAATAACGCGCAGGACTGGGAAAAATTGATTGCTGATGCCCGCCAGAACATCATTGCCAAACTATCACGTTTGTTAGATGAAGATATCGCCCCACTTATTGTTAACGAAAGCATCCTTGATCCGCGCAATATCGAAAGCAAAACATCATCATACAAGGGGTCTATTTACGGTACGAGTTCAAACAACCAGTTCGCGGCGTTCCTGAGGCATGCCAACCAATCATCAAAAGTACAGGGATTATATTTTTGCGGTGGAAGCGTACACCCCGGTGGTGGTATACCGCTTTGTTTGCTATCGGCTAAGATAGTGAGTGATATGGTAAGGTAACAGTTATAATAAACTAACCTTGATTGCGCGCAGGGAGAAAAGGGTGCCTTCGTTCTTGATTCTTACCTCTTGCTTCTCTATCCTTCCAAAACCATTTTCTCCAGCGCCTCAATCCACTTTGGTGAATCATTCAGGCTCTCCACCAGCTGCACATGTTGGCCACCAAGGGCTTTAAATTCGTCGCCGTATTCGTGGGTTACTTCAAAAACAGTTTCCAGGCAGTCGCTTACAAAGGCCGGGCAAAATACCAGCAGGCGCTTTTTACCTTCTTTAGCCAGTTGGGCAATCACCTCGCTGGTGTAAGGCTGTACCCATGGGTCGCTACCCAGGCGTGATTGAAAACATACCGTAAACTTCTCTCTCGGCAGGTTCATTTTATTGGCAATTAACCTTGCAGTATCGTGCGATTGCGCCGAGTAGCACAATTTATTGGTATCGTTTAAAGTATTGCAACAGCCATCAACCTGCAGGCAGTAGCTGTGGGTGTGGTCGCACTTTTTTAGCTGGCGCTGTGGCAGGCCATGAAAGCTGAACAGAATATGATCGTAGGTATCCGGGTTGTACTTTTGCGCATTATCCGCAAAGGTTTCTATCATCAGCTCGTTATCATGAAACGAGTTGATGAATGATATATCGGGGATGGTTTGCCACTCCTTAACCAGGCGCATAATTTTCTCATGAACAGAACCGGTACTTGCCGATGCATATTGCGGAAACAAAGGGATCACCTGGATCTCGCTCACCAAAGCATCTTTTAAACGCTGCAAGGCTGATTCTATCGACGGGCTTTGATACCTCATGGCCAGTTCAACCATGTATTCATCGCCAAGGCGTTGCTGCAGGGCGGCTTGTTGTAGTAAACTATAATGCAATAAAGGCGAGCCGGTTTCTTTATCCCAGATAGCCTGGTAAAGCTTGGCAGATTTTGGCGCCCTGAAAGGTACAATAACGGTTTTTACCAAAAACGTGCGCAGTATGGGGTTAACATCAATAACCCGCGGGTCCATCAAAAATTCATCCAAATACTTACGTACATCCGCTGTCGACGGACTATCAGGCGTACCTAAGTTCACCAGTAAAACTCCCTTTTTTGCCATAATGATTTCGGGGGCAAATGTAATAAAAAACGCCCTAACCAATTGTGACGGTAGTCATTATTGCAAAATGATGATGCGTTATTCCTCCTGTCATCCTAAACGATAGTGAAGGATCTATTAGCGGGGATGCATGTCGGCGATTAAATGCTTCAAGCTCAAATGGGGAGCATGCCGAACCGCAATATCACCTAAAACCGTCCTTAAAACGCCCTCAACCGCCCTCAAAACCCCGAAGTGTTCACGTTCACTGCCGTGAACACCCGCGAAACGCCCGCAATTGACTGATAATCAACAGTTTTATATTATTCAGCATGAGCAACAACCTAAAATTCAGCACTTTACTATTATTGAACACTGGCAAATGTGCTACCATTGGCAGCATATAGGGTTACGCCCCCTTTTCTATGTCATTTCCCCCGCAAAGTCCCGCCGGGATTCTATAACTCAGCATACCAAAGGGAGATGTGCGTTAGCTTTTCACACGCCACAACTTCCACCAGGGTACCCAGGGTGCATCATGGTGCTCATAATGATACCCGAAAAAGTAGCAGGAAAAGAACGCCAGGAAATGGTTGCGCTTAAAACTGCGCGACTGGTGCTTATTATCATGTTCGCCTTTGTGGGGCAGGTATGTGCCGAAATAAAATAACTGCAAAGTGCTTAATAGCGATGGTACAACCCAAAACAAAACAAGGTTAGGCTGCGGCACCCAGGTCTTAAACACATTGAAGAGTATGGCCATCACCACAATTTGCCATATGGACAGATAGTTGCGGATAAACCTTACATACCAGCTAAAAAAGCCGCCGTTATGGTAATCCGGGTCGGCATCGGTATGTACATGGTTATGGTGCTGATGGTGTTTGGTGTATAACTTGGGGTACCAGAACGAGGCGTAGAAGAACGTGCAGATAAAGCCTATACCATCATTTATACCTTTATTGGGGGCTATGGTACCGTGCATGGCATCGTGCGCGGTAATGAACAGGCCGGTGTACAGGTGCATCTGCACCAAAACAAATAAGTATAGCAGCGGGTTGGCAAAATTAACCTGCCATTGCATCAGCAATAGGGTTGATATTACCCAACTGCCAATAACCAGCAGGGCAATAAATAAACCGGTATATGATGGTGATTTTTGCAAGATGTTTTTATACAGCAAATAGCGTGCTGTTAATAGCGTTCCAGTTCGGCCTTTACCTGTTGCATTAGCCACATAGGGGTTGATGTAGCGCCGGCTATGCCTATTTTATCGCCGGGGTTAAACATGCTTTTATCCAGTTCGGCTATTGATGATACAAAGTAGGTATCGGGGTTATGCTTGCGGCATACCTCGTAAAGCACTTTCCCGTTTGATGATTTTTTGCCCGATACAAACACCACCTTGTTAAATTTTACAGCAAAGGCCGGCAAATCTTTATCGCGGTTGCTTACCTGGCGGCAAATGGTATCGTTAGCCTTAACCTCATACCCGCGCGAAAGCAATTGCTCTTTTACATGGTAAAATTTCTCCATGCTTTTGGTGGTTTGGCTGTACAGCGTAAAGCTGGGTGGCAGGTCGGCATCATCCAGTTCGGCAATATCCTGAAAAACCAGGGCGTCGCCATTGGTTTGCCCTTGCAGGCCCACAACCTCGGCATGGCCATGTTTGCCAAATATCAGTATCTGCTCGTTATTATCGTACGATGTTTTGATGCGGTTTTGTAGTTTTAAAACCACCGGGCACGATGCATCTATCAGCGTAATATTATTTTCTAAAGCAATTTTGTAGGTTTCAGGGGCTTCGCCATGTGCACGTATCAATACCTTCTCGTTATGCAGATTGCTGAGTTCGGCATGCTCAATAATACGCAGGCCCTGGGCTTTTAGTCGTTCCACCTCTTCATCGTTGTGCACAATATCGCCAAGGCAATACAAGTAACCGTCTTCGGCCAATATCTCCTCGGCCATATCAATGGCATAAACCACCCCAAAGCAAAAGCCCGAATCCTGGTCGATAGTAACCTGTAGCTGATAATCACCCATGTTGTTGCAAAAATACGTATTAAATTATTAAGCTGAATGTAAAAAGGTTTTAGGCGTATTTTGTGTTGTATGTTAGTTGATTTTTTTCCATTTGTTATGCCTAACGGAGTCAAGCATCTAATCGCCGACATACAAAGTCCGCCAATAGATCCTTCGTTCCTCAGGATGACAAAGTAAAATTAAAGTATCATCACCAAATTTAGCAACCCAAAAAACACAAACTCTGTTACCAGCAACACCGGTGCGGCAATGCTTTGCCTTTTAAACCTAAAAACTTCAAATAAATAAAGCATTAAGGCGCTTACCAAAAACCAGCAAGCGTAATTTTTTAGCGGGATGCTGCCGGTGTCCCAATGCCAATAGTTAAGCCTGATGGCAACAGGCTCAATCAAAACATCAAGCAAAACCAATATGCCGGCGCCTGTTATTATCCTGAAAAACGCGCTTTTTAGCCTGCTTCGCTGCATGGTTACCCCGGTGGCATAGATCAGCAAAAACCAATTTACCCCTATCATTAACGGGATGCCGGATAGTTTAAGTCCGAGGGTGCCGTCGTAAGCATAATTACCAAACAGCCAGCCTTTATGCACCCCTACCCACTCGGCAATAAAGCCCAGCCAAAACATGATGAGGATAAATAGCCCAAACCTGCTGTTTAGCTTGTGATGGCCTAATATAATTACCGCCAGCATTAGCAGTAAATGAAATGGAACTATACTTAAGAACAAGCGCCTTGTGGCTGGAACAGATAACCCGACCAAGCCCACCAGATGAAATAGTATTATAATAATGATGGCTATGCGCGGTGAAATAGTCAGATCTTTCGGCCTTTCCATACGGTGGTTTTGGTAAGATGTTTTTGTATTGATGTAAAACCAATGAGCAACAGGCTCAGCATTTGTATTGGGTGCAAAAGTACGTTAAGCCATGCGTTTTGCCCAGCAGTTAACGATATCATAATACGGCTGAGCATAATAAGCCCGGCCATCATCGCTATAAAATTCGGGTTCATGGTCATCACTACTACCACGGGGCCACCTATAATAAGCAGCAGATAAATTAAAAAGCCAAATACATTATAATTAAATGCTGCTAAAAAATTCTTGCCAAAGCCATTAACAGCCTCATTATATCCCTTATACATCCGGCAGCTTATCATGCCGTTGGCTAACAGCGCTTCACCATTTAATTTGGATGCCTTTACCATCTTCATGATCTCTACATCCTCTACTACCTTACTTTTCACTAACTGATGCCATTGGTACTTATTATAATCATCGGCATTAAAAAGCATGAACTGCCCGCTGGCTGCCGATACCGATGCGCTTTTAACCAGGTAAACCAGCCTTAACGGCAGCAGGTTTAATAATATATAATGCATCAGCGGTACCGTCATCTGTTCGCCGGGGGTTATCATGGTTTGGTTGGTAAACAGGCTCAGCAAGCTCAGCCCCCGCAAATTCATGCGGTGAACGGCGCTGTTTATCAACCCGTTCTCTACCTTTTCATCAGCATCTAAAAACAAAAAATAACTACCGGTAGCCAGTTGGGCCAGTTGGTAGCAGGCATAATTTTTCCCCAACCAGCCGGTTGGTAATGCCTTGCCTTTTATTACCCTAAAGTTTTTGTGCAATTGCGCAAACGCTTCGCAAAGCGCAAAAGTATTATCGGTGGAGTTATCGTCAAGCACAATCACCTCATAGTTCTGGTAGTTTTGCTGGGTTATGGATTGCAGCAGCGTAAGGATATCATCAGCCTCGTTACGGGCGGGGATAAGGATAGATACCTTATCCTGGTAATACTTACCTATCCGCGGTAATTTAGGGTTCGATAAGAAATTGAACAGTGTAACCGTAAAGCGCAGTATTAAAAAAATAAAGGTTATTGAAAGGACTGTGATCACTGCTATACGATTATTTTATTTTGCTGTTGTTTGGCAGTATGGTAATGTTGCTGATATGCGTTTTGCGCATCTTCCAAGCCATTTATTTCATGAGCGGCCTTTAAATAAACGTTCGCCGTTGGTTTTTTATATTGCAGGTTCTCTATAAATGTTGCCGCCATTATAGTTTGGAATTTCCCTGCCGCGCCCTGCATAACTTTTGATACGCCCCTTTCAAAGGTCACCTCATCAATAAAGTTAGAACGGAATTTGCCCTGCGGGAATATCAGCACCATATTTTCGGGATCGTTCAATAATTCGGAAGCATAATTTAAAGAGGCCAACATATCCCGCGAGTTTTTGCTTACCGAAAACGCGCCTACATATTTAAAAAAGGAAACTTTCTGCACGGTTTTCTCAATCACCATTACATGAAAGTGTTTTTTTAATATTTTATAATTGATGTAATACATTAAAAACCCATCCCACCAACTAAAGTGATTAGCCAGTAACAATACCGATTTACTTTTATCAACCCCCACCCCATCAAATTTCACTTCCTGAAAATTACTTTTCACTATCCGCAGGATATAATTGTGAAAGAACCAGTTGATCAACTTATTTTTCTGCGGATATATCATTTTGATTTCGGATTGCGGATATTCGATTTCGGATTTAACGTTTCGGATTTATTTCATCTGCATATTTGCACATCTGCAATCTGCATATCTGCACTAGTGCTCCACATCTATTTGCGCTTTTAACGCATGCCGGTGAAAGGTATTTATTTTGGTTATGAGTTCATCAAATGTAACCTCGCCGGCTACGCCGCAATCATATAAATGAAAAAAAACAGATGGCTTAAGGCTTTCAAAGTAGTCTATCAGCGCGCAGTTATACACGATCTGGCAGGGGCCTTTTATATTTTTAATGAGGCGCTCAATACCTTTTTCTACTTTAATTTCGGTAGTATGATTTGATATCAGCTCGCCCTGCGGGAAAACCACCACCAGGTTTTCCGGGTCGTTCAACAACCCGGCAGCATATTGCAATGATTTTACCATCTCGCGCGATGAGCGGTTGATAGAAAACCCACCAAACAGGTTCAATAGCATCCGCTTTTGCAGGTGGTCTTCCTGCATCATAATATATAGGTGCCTGTCCAGGTGCCAGTAAGCCAGGTAATTGCCCCAAAGGCCATCCCACCAGCTAAAGTGGTTACACAGCAGTAGTACCGAATGCCCCGGTTTTGGGGTAAACGGTGTTACTACCAGGCGGTTAAATGCGCGGCGCATGCGGTAACGCATGTATATGGCAAACCAGTTGCTAAAAAGTTTTATCCTGCGGGCGGGTATCATTGCTGTAAATTTACTAAATACTCATCCAATTGTTTAGTAACCAGCCAGTGCCCCATGTTAACTTCGTGCACTTCGGCGTTTTCAATACTGCCAATAAAAGGTAAAGCAGCCTTCATCGGGAACAAATTATCGTGCCTGCCAAATATCAGCCGGCATTTAATATGGTGCCGGTTAATAAGTGCGGCTACTTTAACGGTATCGGGTTTTAACAAACGGATGAGGTTTAGGGTATAATAAACATCCTGCCGCTTTTGTTCGGTATCAATTTCATTATAGGCTATCTGGTACAGGCTATCGTCAATAAATTTCACCTTTTTTAGGTTTTTTAGCATAGTTGGTGCCAGCCATTTGCTTTTGGTAACGGTTTTAAACATATACCTGCCCCAGGGTTTGTGCAGCAGTATCTCAAAACCTTTATAAACGGAAAGCCCGTCGGGTGCCATTAATATCACTTCATCTATCAGGTCGGCATATTCCTCAATCAATATTAGCGCTATGTTGGCACCGATAGAGTACCCCATTACAGAGATGCGTTGCCTGCCGTGTAGTTTAAACCATTCCTCTACATATTCGCGCACCATTGCCCGGGGCATACCGCCGAGTATCTGCTGCTCTGTCCACCCGTTCAATTTGCTTTCGCCATGAAAAAAATGATCGAAACCGTAAACGTGGTACTCCTGCAAGATGGATTTCTCGAGCACGTGAAATTGCCTCCCCGTCATACCGTAGCCGTGGAAAGCCAGCATGGGTTTACTGCCGCTGCCGTATTCATGAAAGTGTGCCTTGCCTAAGCCGGGGATATCCAAAAAGCCCATGGTGGCAATATTAAGAAAATGTTAGTGAATGTTTGTTATGAACCACAGTGGACACAGAGAAAGAAATCACAGAGAACAATGAGTAGCATTTTATTAGTACAAAAAAGTGCCATTTCCGCGATTATAAAACGCCGTGCACTCTGTGTAAATCTCTGCTTACTCTGTGGTTAAATAATAAAACTAATGCCGCTCTTTAATATACTTCATTATCGCATGTGTAGCGCCTACATGTTCCCTCACATAGTTTTTGGCAATTGCCGCAGCATTATCCCGGGCAATGTCATCATTCATTAATAAACCTGCAACAGCGTTTAATTCTTCTTGATTATTAATACTAAAACCGGCCTTTAGTTCCACCAGTTCGCGGGCTTCTTTAAACTTATCGTATTTAGGGCCAAATATTACCGGCATGCCAAAGGCCGCGGCCTCCAGCGTATTGTGGATCCCTGCGCCAAAACCGCCGCCTATATAGGCAATATCGGCATATTGGTAAAGGGATGAGAGCATGCCAATGTTATCAATGATAAGACATGAGATGTAAGATGTGAGATGTGAGATCTCGGAAAACTTAAGCGTCGTTTCTTTAGGAAGCAAGCTGAGCAGACCGGTTATTTTGTCATCGCCAATTTCATGCGGCGCGATGATGAATTTCCAGTTGGGGTGCTGGGTTACCAGTGTGGCTATTAGTTTTTCATCGTCTGGCCAGGTGCTCCCGGCTATAAAAAGTTTTTGGCCATTTTTAAAGGCTGCAATCTCAGGCAATTGTTTTGGCTGCTGCGCATTGGCCCATACCCTGTCAAACCGGGTATCTCCGCTGATGGTTACATTGGTTATGCCCGCATTGTGCAGTAAATGTTTTGATGAAATATCCTGCACAAAAAACCAGGTTACCATTTTCAGCATTTTGCGGTGCAGGCCGCCGTACCATTTAAAAAACACCTGCCCCGGCCTAAATATGCCCGATATGATATAAAGCGGTACATGCTGTTTATGCAGTTGGTTAAAAAAGTGGTACCAATATTCGTACTTGGTAAAAATAGCCATCACCGGGTTAATGGTGCTGATGAATTTTTGTGCATTAGCAGCCCTATCAAGGGGTAAATAATACACAGCATCGGCAAGCGGCGTGTTCTTACGTACTTCATATCCCGATGGCGAAAAAAAAGTTACAACTATTGGATGTTGCGGGTAATCATTTTTAATAGCCTCCAGAACTGGCCTGCCCTGTTCAAATTCGCCTAATGAAGCAAAATGAAACCAAATGCTTGATTTTAACTGTTGCACTTGCTGCCCGTTACGACCCTTTATCCACAACTTGGCTTTGTTTTTATAAAGAGATACTGCGTACACAAGGGTGTAGTATATGGTGATACCGATGTTATATAGTACAAGCATTTTCTAAATTGTATTAGTATCTTCGTTCGGCATAAAAGTAATAACATTAATAACAAAAAGTATTTATGAAAATAGCTGTTGTTGGAACAGGTTATGTTGGCTTGGTAACAGGTACATGTTTGGCAGAAACAGGTAACCAGGTTACCTGTGTAGATATTAATGAGCAAAAAGTAAAAATGATGCAAGATGGTCAGCTTCCTATTTATGAGCCTGGCCTGGAGTTGCTTTTTCATCGCAATATCAGCCAAAAAAGATTACTGTTTACCAACAACCTGGCCGATGCTATTGCCGACGCGCAGATCATTTTCCTGGCCCTGCCAACGCCCCCGGGTGGTGATGGCTCTGCCGACCTGAGCTACGTTTTAGGCGCAGCAAAGGATATTGCAAAACTGGTAACCGATTATAAGGTTATTGTAACAAAATCTACCGTGCCGGTTGGTACTGCCGATAAGGTTACTGCGGTGATGAACGAAAACACCAGCATTGAATTTGCGGTGGTATCAAACCCCGAATTTTTACGCGAAGGGGTAGCTGTTGAAGATTTCATGAAACCCGACCGTGTGGTTGTTGGCACTACTGACGAACGCGCACGCAAATTAATGGGCGAACTTTATGCACCATACGTACGCCAGGGCAACCCGGTAATATTTATGGACGAACGCTCATCCGAACTGACAAAATATGCTGCCAACTCTTTCCTGGCAACCAAAATATCATTCATGAACGAGGTAGCCAACCTTTGCGAACTGGTAGGCGCAGATGTAGATATGGTGCGCCGCGGTATTGGTGCCGATAACCGTATTGGCAACCGCTTCCTTTTCTCGGGCATTGGTTATGGCGGTAGCTGTTTCCCTAAAGATGTACAGGCGCTGGCAAAATCGGCCGAGGAGAACAAGTATGATTTCAAGATCCTTAACTCTGTTATGGAAGTTAACGAGATCCAGAAAAAAGTGTTGGTACAAAAACTAAAAAAATACTATAAAGACGACCTTAAAGGCAAACACTTTGCCATGTGGGGACTTGCTTTTAAACCCGAAACAGACGATATACGCGAAGCACCTGCTTTGTATATCATTGACGAGTTGTTGAAAGAAGGTGCAACCGTAAGCGTGTTTGACCCTGAAGGCATGAACAATGTAAAAGCCCTGCTTGGCGACAAGATAAGTTACGGTACCGACGCTTATGAAACATTAAATAACGCCGATGCGTTACTCATTGTTACCGAATGGTCGGCATTTCGCACACCTGATTTTGACCGGATAAGCGACCTTTTAAAAAGTAAGGTTATATTTGATGGTCGTAACCTTTACGATCTTCAAAAAATGATCGACCTTGGATTCTATTACAACAGTATAGGCAGAAAAATAATTAACTAATGGCACAACGCAAACGTATTTTAATAACCGGTGCAGCCGGCTTTTTAGGCTCGCACCTGTGCGACAGGTTTATCAAAGAAGATTACCATGTTATTGGTATGGATAACCTGATAACAGGCGACCTGCGCAATATTGAGCACTTGTTTAAACTGGAGAATTTTGAGTTTTACAACCACGATGTTTCTACATTTGTGCATGTACCGGGCGAATTAAATTATATCCTGCATTTTGCATCGCCTGCAAGCCCAATCGATTACCTGAAGATCCCTATCCAAACCTTAAAGGTAGGATCATTAGGTACACATAACCTGTTAGGTTTAGCCCGCAGCAAAGGCGCAAGGATGCTTATCGCTTCAACATCTGAAGTATATGGCGACCCTAATGTAAACCCACAGCCAGAAGAATACTGGGGTAATGTTAACCCTGTTGGGCCACGTGGTGTTTATGATGAGGCAAAGCGTTTTCAGGAAGCCATCACTATGGCTTACCATACCTTCCACGGTTTAGAGACCAGGATTATCCGCATTTTTAATACTTATGGCCCACGTATGCGCCTTAATGACGGGCGGGTATTACCTGCCTTTATTGGCCAGGCCCTGCGCGGCGAACCATTAACCATGTTTGGTGATGGCTCGCAAACCCGGTCGTTTTGCTATGTAGACGATTTGGTAGAGGGAATTTACCGTTTGCTGCACAGCGATTACGCCCAGCCGATGAATATTGGTAACCCTGATGAGATTACCATCCGCGAGTTTGGCGAGGAGATCATCAAACTTACCGGTACCGACCAGCAAATGATAAGCCTGCCGCTACCAACAGACGACCCTAAACAGCGCCGCCCGGATATTACCAAGGCACGTGCAATTTTGGGTTGGGAACCAAAAGTATCCCGCAGTGAAGGCTTAAAAATCACTTACGAATACTTTAAATCATTACCAGAGAAAGAAATACTGCACAAAGATTTCACGTACTTCAATAAACAGTAGTATTTTCGGCATTTCATAGGGCGCGTACCATAAGGTATGTGCCTACCTTAAATCTATTTAAAATATCCCTATGAAAATTTTAGTAACGGGCGGCTTAGGTTTTATCGGCACCCACACAGTTGTTGAGTTGGTTAACGCAGGTTACGACCCAATAATTATCGATGACCTTTCAAACTCCAACATCAAAATGCTGGACCAGGTGGCCCGCATTATTGGATACAAGCCCGAATTTCACGAATTTAACCTGTGTGATGAAGCCGCGGTAAACGCTTTTGCAGCTAAACAACCCAATGTTGCAGGCATCATCCATTTTGCTGCATCAAAAGCCGTTGGCGAATCGGTAGAAAACCCTTTAAAATATTATTATAACAACTTCTTTTCGCTTATAAACTTGCTTAAGGCCTATAATGGCAAAGCTTTAAATTTTGTATTCTCATCAAGCTGTACCGTTTACGGCCAGCCGGATATTTTACCCGTAACCGAAGATGCACCTGTTAAACCAGCCGAATCACCTTACGGTAATACCAAACAAATAGCAGAAGAGATATTGAGAGACATGGTAGCTGCCGGCACCAATTACAAAGTAATTGCATTACGTTATTTTAACCCTGTTGGCGCGCACGATAGCTCTTTAATTGGCGAGTTACCCATTGGCGTTCCGCAAAACCTGGTGCCATTTATTACCCAAACAGCCATTGGCAAGCGCGAAAAAATAACCGTGTTTGGCAATCAGTACAACACGCCTGATGGCAGCTGTATCCGCGATTATATTCACGTGGTTGATTTAGCTAAAGCACACGTTGCTGCGCTTAAATTAATGGAAAAAGAAACCTTTAAAGGTTATGATGTGTTTAATATCGGCACAGGCAACGGTTATTCGGTTTTAGAAGTGATACGTGCCTTTGAAAACGCTACTGGTGTAAAGTTAAACTACCAGATCGGTGCTGCACGCGAGGGTGATATTGAAAAGGTTTGGGGTAACATAAGCAAATCAACCGAAAAATTAAACTGGACAGCCGAACGTGACCTCAACATTATGATGGCGTCTGCATGGGCCTGGGAACAATATATTGCCCAAAATCCGTTGTAGATGTGCAGATTACAGATGTGCGAATGTGCAGATGAAAAATGCTAATCAATAACCCAATGACAGCGAAGCGTAACGACCAAATGATATGAAAAAGATAATTATTACAGGTGGTGCCGGTTTTATAGGCTCGCACGTGGTGCGCCGGTTTGTAAACAATTATCCCGATTATACGATTATCAACCTGGATAAGCTTACCTATGCAGGCAACCTGGCTAATCTTACAGATATTGAGCATAAGCCCAACTACCGCTTTGTAAAGGGCGATATTGTTGACCTTGCATTTATAACAACCCTTTTTGAGCAGGAACAACCCGACGCGGTGATCCACCTGGCTGCTGAATCGCATGTGGACCGTTCTATCACCAACCCGCTGGATTTTGTGATGACCAACGTGGTGGGTACGGTTAACCTGCTTAATGCCGCCAAAAACCTTTGGAAGGGCCAGTACGATAAAAAACGTTTCTATCATGTATCTACCGATGAGGTTTATGGCACGCTGGGCGATACCGATATGTTTACCGAAAAGACCGCATATGACCCGCATTCGCCTTACTCGGCATCAAAAGCAAGTTCAGACCATTTTGTGAGGGCTTACTTTGATACCTACGGTTTAGGCACAGTAATATCAAACTGCTCAAACAACTATGGGTCGTACCATTTCCCTGAGAAACTGATCCCGCTGGCTATTAATAATATTAAACAAGGCAAACCCGTACCGGTTTACGGCAAAGGCGAGAACGTGCGCGATTGGCTTTGGGTGGAAGACCACGCAAGGGCAATTGATGTAATATTCCATCGGGCAAAATCAGGTTCTACCTATAATATTGGCGGCCATAACGAATGGAAAAACATTGACCTGATAAAACTGTTATGCAACATACTGGATACCAAACTGGGGCGCAGGCAGGGGGAATCGGCAGAGCTGATCACCTATGTAACAGACAGGGCCGGGCACGATCTGCGGTATGCTATAGATGCAACCAAACTGAAGAACGAGTTAGGCTGGGAACCATCTATAACATTTGAAGAAGGGCTTGAAAAAACGGTTGACTGGTACCTTGCAAATGAGCAATGGCTTAATGATGTAACATCGGGCCATTACCAGGATTATTACAAAGGCCAATATACTAATCGTTAAAAATGTTCGGATTATTTAAGAAGAAGGAAGTTAAAAGAACAGTGAGCTTTGATTACAGCACTGTTATTACAGATATGCACTCGCATGTGCTACCGGGCATTGATGATGGTGCGCAAAACGTAGAAGAATCTATCTTCCTGATCAAAAAAATGATGTCGCTGGGGATCAAAAAGATCATTGCCACCCCGCACGTTATGATAGATTATTACCGTAACGATGCCGATAGCATTGGCAATGCTTTAACTACACTTAAAGCAGCTTTAAAAGAACAAAATATAGATATAGATATTTCGGCCGCAGCCGAGCATTATTTTGACGAAACTTTTGAAAAGCGTATTGATGACCATAAGGTATTTACCATGGGCGATAACTATGTACTTTTTGAACTTTCGTTTGTTACGCAACCGCCCAACCTGATCGCTATAATCCAAAAACTGAAGGACGCCGGTTACAAACCCATACTGGCACACCCCGAGCGTTATAACTATATGGATATTGAGCAGATGAAAAACATACGCAGCTGGGGATGCGACCTGCAGCTGAACACCATTTCATTATCCGGATATTACGGCAACCATGCCAAAAGAATAGCTGAAGAATTGGTAGATAACCAGATGGTAGATTTTATATCGAGCGATATGCACCATCCCCGCCATGCGGATGCTTTTGAGGCCACCCTGAGCAGGCCCTACCTGGAAAAACTACTGTTTGATTATCCGTTGAAAAATGTGATGCTTTAATGAATATGCAGATATGCGAATGTGAAGATATGCAGATGATAGGAATTTGCACATCCGCATATCTTCACATTGGCACATTTCTTACTCGTACCTTAAGGCCTCAACGGGGTCAAGCCCTGCTGCTTTTTTAGCCGGATAAAAGCCTGATGCTAAGCCTATAAATGTACACAAAGCAACCGCACAGAATAGCCAAACCCACGGCACTATAAAAGTACCGCTAATTTGCACCGCTATGAGGTTACCAATGGCCATACCTAATATAATACCGCCAAACCCGCCAATAAGGCAAATTACAATAGCCTCTATCAAAAACTGCTTTCGTATAACCGATGGCGTAGCACCAATGGCCTTACGTAAACCAATTTCGCGGGTGCGCTCTGTTACCGATACCAGCATTATATTCATTAACCCAATGGCTGCACCAATAAGGGTGATGGCACCAATGGCAAAACCTGCTACGGTTATACCAGTTAGCTGGCCCGATAGCTCCTGCTGAATAGAATCGCTGCGGGATATTTCAAAATTATCGTCGCGGCCAATATTAAGGCCACGTATATTTCTCATTAATGATGTTGCCTCACCTATGTTGGCGTCAAGTACATCCGGGCTATTTACATTTACGGTAATAGCGTACGATAACTTTCTGGAGGTATCTACCATTTGCCTTGCCTTTGCTAAAGGCACAATACAAAACTTATCGCCGCCAAAGCTATTGCTGCCTTTAGCTGCAACAACCCCAATAACACGAAACTTATTGCTGCCCAGTAATATATATTTGTTTATCGGGTCTTCATTTTTAAACAGCTTGGCTTTAACCTCGTCGCCAACTATTGCCACATTTGCACCATGCTCCAGTTCTGAGGCCGAAAAGTTACGACCAAGAGATAGTTTATGCCCCTTTATAGCCAGGTAATTATCATTACTACCCGTTACAGAAATGTTAGGGTTTGATTTAATACTGTTGTATTTGGCAACTGCTGTGCCGGTAACGCTAAGGTCAACACTGATACGTGCCGGCAATTTATACAGTTTAACAAACCGCTCTGCCTGTGCATATGTTATTGAAGTGTATACTTTACGGTGGCCGCCATTACCAAAACTAATGCCGCTGCCCCTGTTTTGAATAGTAAATGAATTTGCACCCAAACCTGCAAAAGCATCATTTGTAAATTGCTTAATACCTTCAATTGCTGTTAAAATACCTACCAACGCCATAATACCAATGGCAATAATTAAGGCAGTAAGTGAGGTACGCAGCCTGTTACCACTGATGGATTGGAGTGCAATAGATACGTTTTCTTTAAAGGTTGTTTTTACCGGCATGCCATAAATATAAAAAAACTCGACGGTATGACTATAAAGGGCTGTGGTTTGTTACAGATGCCCGGCTAATTATTTGCTGCTATTGATTGCCAAAAACAGGCGCCAAACACCTGTTGCTGTTTGCCTAAAAACAAAAAAGGCCCCTTATGCAAGAGCCTTTTCCAATATCTGTTTAATTAGCTTATACCGAAAACGAAGTGCCACAGCCGCAGGTGCTGGCAGCATTGGGGTTATTAAAGGCAAAACCGCGTGCGTTTAAGCCATTCTGAAAATCTATCTGCATACCCGCAAGGTAAAGGCCGTGTGCCTTGTGCATATAGGTTTTAATACCGTCAATCATAAACTCCTGGTCACCGTCCTTCTTCTGGTCGAAGCCCAAAACGTAGTTCATGCCCGAGCAACCACCACCTTCAACGCCTACGCGCAGGCCAAAATCATCGCTCAGTTCTTGCTGGTCTTTTAATTTAAAAAGTTCTTTTACGGCACCTTCAGTAAAAGTAACGGGTGCTGTCAGGGTTTCAACAATAGCGCTCATCTTATTTTTAATTAACTACACAAATATAAGGTAAAATGCGGATTTTTGCACCGACCAATTTATTTATGACCTCCGCATAACATTAATAAAAAATGATACTATACAGCTACCTGCTTGATATTTTAAAATATACCGTTGCCGGCATAGGCATTGTATATGTAGCCTTTTATATGTTAAAACCTTACCTGGATAAAACTACCGCCCTGCAAACACTGGAGTTTAAAAAGGCAATAGCTAACCAAACCCTGCCACTACGTTTACAGGCTTACGAGCGTTTGGTATTATTTATTGACAGGATAAACCCTTCAAACATGCTGATTCGTTTAAACGGTAACGGTTACAGTGCTGCCGAACTGAACAGTATTATATTAAATGAGATCCGTACCGAGTACCAGCACAACATTACCCAGCAAATTTATGTAAGCACACAGGCCTGGGCTGTAGTACAACGTGTAAAGAATGATACCCTGGCGTTGATAACCAGTGCCATAAAAACAATGCCTGATAGTGCCACCGGGCTTGACCTGGGTAAAGTGATATTAACCCATTTAAGCAAACTGGAAGAAGACCCTTACGATATAGCTACCAACCTGGTAAGGAAAGATCTTGATAATATATTTTAAGCACCATGGCCGATAAAAAATTCAAAACCATTTCGGGCATCGAGCTTAAGGAGGTTTATACAGAACCATCGGGCATGACAGAGCTGCCTGGCCAGTTCCCCTACACCCGGGGCATCCAGAAAGATATGTACCGGGGCAAACCCTGGACCATGCGCCAGTACGCAGGTTTTTCTACCGCCGAAGAAAGCAACAAACGGTATCATTATTTATTAGGGCAGGGAACCATGGGCCTCTCGGTTGCGTTTGACCTGCCCACCCAAATAGGTTACGATAGCGACCATGAACTATCTGAAGGCGAAGTAGGCAAAGTTGGTGTAGCGATAGATTCTTTAAAAGATATTGAGATATTGTTTGATGGCATCCAGTTAAAGGATATCACCACCAGCATGACTATTAACGCTACTGCGTCCATCCTGCTGGCCATGTACATCGCGTTAGCAAAAAAGCAGGGGGCAGATCTGAAGCAGATTTCGGGCACCATCCAGAACGATATATTAAAGGAGTATGCGGCAAGGGGCACCTATATTTACCCGCCTACACCATCCATGCGCCTCATTACCGATATTTTTGAGTATTGCAGCAAGGAAGTACCTAAATGGAACACCATATCTATATCAGGCTACCACATCCGCGAAGCGGGCTCAACAGCCGTGCAGGAACTGGCCTTTACCCTGGCCAACGGTAAAACCTATTTAAAGGCTGCTTTAGAAAAAGGATTGGATATAAATATATTTGCTAAACGCCTATCTTTTTTCTTTAACTGCCATAATAACTTTTTTGAAGAGATAGCAAAATTCAGGGCTGCCCGCCGTATGTGGGCACATATTACCAAAGAGCTTGGCGCTACAGACCCGGGGGCGCAAAAATTGCGTTTCCATACCCAAACGGGAGGCTCTACCCTTACTGCGCAGCAACCCATGAATAATGTGGTGCGTGTAAGCATGCAGGCGCTGGCCGCGGTGTTAGGTGGCACACAATCGCTGCATACTAATGGTTACGATGAAGCTTTATCCCTGCCCACTGAAGCTGCCGCAAAAATAGCCCTGCGTACCCAACAGATCATTGCTTTTGAGAGCGGCGTAACTGATACGGTTGACCCGTTGGCAGGTTCTTTTTTTATTGAAGCCCTAACAGATGAACTGGAAGCTGCCGCACAGTTATATATAGATAAGATAGATGCCATGGGTGGTTCGGTAAAAGCCATTGAGCAGGATTACATTCAGCAGGAAATAGCCGCAGCGGCCTACCAATACCAAAACGATATTGAAAGCGGCGACCAGGTGTTGGTTGGTGTTAACAAATTTACCCAGCAGGAAGAGGTTGCCCAAAACGTCTTTAGGGTTGATGATGCCATCCGCAGGCAACAAATGGATAAGCTTACCCGTTTAAAAGAGGAGCGAAATAATGACGAGGTGCAAAAAGCGCTTCAGAATTTAACAGTTGCGGCACGGGGAAAAGATAATTTGATGCCCTATATTTTAACGGCGGTTGAGTGCTATGCCACGCTCGGAGAAATAGCAGATGTAATGCGAAATGTGTTTGGTGAATATTGATGAAATTTGTCTTCCTAATTAAGGATTTTTCAAATTTATTTACTGAAAAATAATCCACATTTTTAAAAGCACCGATGTTTAAACTTTTAAAACTGCTATACAATAAAACTGACGCATAAAAGCGCATTCTACATGCGAAATATAATGTTAATAACTTTAATATTCGTAATAAAAGGGCGTAATTTTTATAAATATATTTCTTAAAATTTATTTTTTTATCCGCTTTTTTTTAGAATATTCGATGTTCCGAAACGGTCGAAAAAATCGCCTCTTCGGGGACTGTAAATCAAGATATTACTAATACTTCTATGGAAAAAACTTGTACTAACGTTTGGAATAGCTGCCTTCAGATCATAAAAGACAACATACCGGCACAAAGCTTTAAAACCTGGTTCGAACCAATAAAGGCTTTGCGTATGGAGGGTAGCGTTTTAACGATACAGGTACCAAGTTTATTCTTTTATGAGTGGTTGGAAGAGCACTATGTAGGCTTGCTGCGCAAAACAATAAAAAAACAATTAGGCGATGAAGGTCGTTTAGAGTATAACATTGTTGTTGAGCAGTCATCAAGCAAACCATATACGACCAACATGCCCTCGAATGGAAATGGTGCTGAATCAAAAAATCAGTCTATGCCGATACCTATTTCTATAAATAAGGATATTAAAAATCCATTTGTAATACCGGGCCTTAAAAAACTGAATGTAGACCCGCAGCTAAACCGCAACTACACATTCGAGAATTTTGTTGAAGGCGATTGCAACCGTTTGGCGCGTTCTGCCGGTTATGCTGTTGCTGCCAAACCCGGCGGTACCTCATTTAACCCGCTAATGATATATGGTGGCGTTGGCCTTGGCAAAACCCACCTGGCCCAGGCCATTGGTAACGAAATTAAACGCACCCTGCCAGATAAGCTTGTACTTTATGTAAGCTGCGAAAAATTCACCCAGCAGTTTGTTGATGCCCTTAAGCATAATAACATAAACGATTTTGTGAACTTTTACCAGGCGATAGATGTACTGATCATGGATGATGTGCACAACTTTGCCGGTAAAGAAAAAACACAGGATTTCTTCTTCCATATATTTAACCACCTGCACCAAAGCGGCAAACAACTGATCATCACGTCAGACAAAGCGCCTAAGGACCTGGCTGGTTTAGAAGAGCGTTTGCTATCGCGTTTTAAATGGGGCCTTTCTGCCGACCTGCAGATCCCTGACCTGGAAACCCGTATGGCTATCCTGAAGAATAAGATCTACCAGGATGGTATTGAGCTATCAAATGATGTGGTTGAATACGTTGCCCACAATATTGATAACAACGTACGCGAGCTGGAAGGCGCAATGGTATCATTACTGGCACAATCTACCCTTAACCGTAAGGAGATTGACCTGAACCTGGCCAAGCAAATGCTGAAGAATTTTGTAAAAAACTCTTCGAAAGAAATTTCTATGGAATACATCCAGAGCCTTGTTTGCGAGTACTTTGAAGTACCTATAGAGATGGTAAAATCACAAACCCGCAAACGCGAAATTGTACAGGCCCGCCAAATCTCCATGTACCTGGCCAAGGCACATACTAAAAGTTCACTAAAATCAATCGGTAACTTTTTCGGTGGCCGCGATCACTCTACCGTTATTTACGCCTGCCAAACGGTTGAAGATTTGATTGATACCGATAAAAAATTCAAAGGCTACGTAGCCGATATCCAAAAGAAACTAAAAATGTCGTAACCCGCGACTTATCAAATAAAAAAGCCCCGCATTACTACGGGGCTTTTTTTATGCTTAAATGCCCTCTTCAGCACCGTTTTGAACGTCCCAAAATCGACCTTGAAACGCCCTGAAACGCTCCCGATAACTGCGAAGTGTTCACGTTCACTGCCGTGCGCGCGCATGAACACTTGTATTCACCTCATAATCAGCATTTTCGTTTTTACATATGTTAACAAAATAGACTGTCTTTTACCAAGTTGCTACACTTTTTGCAATTACCTCTTTCTTGCTTTTTATCGCCCTGCTTCTCTTTTCTCTATCTCTCTCTGATTGTAACATTTTGATTATCAAAAATTAACAGGGTTACTATTGGTTTATGGTTGGTATCAATACTAAACCAATAAGTCAACAATTATGAAAACAAGAATTTTTATCGCGATAGCAGGCATAGCCCTGTTCGCCGCTTGTAAAGGCAACTCAAATTATGATAGCCAGGCTTCAGGTGCCGATACTGTAAGTTTAGCTACCAATAAGCCGTTATCAGCAAAACCTAAATTGGTAAAAACTGCCGACATGAACTTCAAGGTGAAAAATGTGCAGCAAACTGGCGACTCGATAGCGATGCTTACTAACAGGTATAACGGCTTGGTAATGCGCCATCAAATGGCCTCTGAAGTTGAAAACGCTGAGAACATCCGAATAAGCAACGATTCGATAAGGCAGGTTACCATATATAAAACTACTGCCGATATGACCGTGAAAATACCATCGGCAAACCTGGAGGACTTTATGAACCATGTAGGCCGGATGGCTGTGCTTACCATGAGCCGCAAAATGGATGTAGAGGACAAATCCTTCGATTATACTTCGGTTGAGCTTAAGGTAAAAAACCGGAAAGAATGGGTGGCACAAACTAAAACAATGGATAAAGAATCGGCCAAAGACCCCGACGATGTATTGGCACTAAAGGATGGCATGGTTGACGACCAGGTAAATAATTTAAAAACAGATGCGGCAGTAAAATACAGCACTATCGTATTAAGCTTTTACCAAGATAAAACCGTCAGCAAGCAATTAATTGCCAACGATGATCCTTCCGCTTATCATCCACCGTTTTTTAGTCGTTTATTAATGGCGCTGGCTAATGGCTGGTATATTTTTTCGGAAATTATTTTAGGATTAGCCAATGTGTGGATGTTTGCATTAGCGGGTATAGCGTTGTGGGTTGGATATAAGGTTTATAAAAGGAAGTACCCGGCATTGAAAATTTAACCACCCGGCATTTCGAGCGATAGCGTTGCAATCTTCGATAGAACAGTAGGCTACAAGCCTGTCGAAAATTGCTCCGTTGCTACGCTCCTCGCAATTGACGCATGGATACAAGAAAGCCCGAATGTTTACACATCCGGGCTTTTCTACCTTGTCTCTTGACTCTAACTTACACCGTCAGCTTTTTATACTTAAGCCTTTTTGGTGTTATATCGCCAACCCGTTTTTTGTAGTTCTCTTCGTAATCGCTATAGTTACCCTCAAAGAAGTAAACCTGCGAATTACCCTCAAACGCCAGGATGTGGGTACAAACCCTGTCCAGGAACCAGCGGTCGTGACTGATGATCACCGCACAACCACCAAAGTTTTCTAAAGCTTCTTCTAACGATCGTAAGGTATTTACGTCGATATCATTCGTCGGCTCATCCAGCAGTAATACGTTCGATCCTTTTTTAAGGGTGATAGCCAGATGGACACGATTCCGCTCACCACCCGACAATACACCCACTTTTTTCTGCTGATCGGCACCGTTAAAGTTGAACTTAGATACGTAAGCGCGCGAGTTTAGCGGGCGGTTACCTACCATAATATTATCCAATCCGTCGGTTACGTTCTCCCAAACAGATTTATTGGGGTCAAGGTCATCGTGTAACTGATCAACATAACCAAGCGCAACAGTATCACCCACACGGAAGGTACCGGCATCAGGCTGGTCCTGCCCTGTAATTAAACGGAACAAGGTAGTTTTACCTGCACCGTTGGGGCCGATAATACCTACTATACCTGCAGGCGGCAAAGAGAAGTTAAGGTTCTCGAACAATACCTTATCGCCATAGGCTTTTGTAACACCGTTTGCCTCGATAACGATATTCCCCAAACGCGGGCCCGGCGGAATGAACAGCTCCAGCTTCTCTTCTCTTTCTTTCGTTTCTTCGGATGCTAATTTCTCGTAGTTTGATAAACGAGCTTTACCTTTAGCCTGGCGGCCTTTAGCGCCCATCCGCACCCATTCCAACTCACGCTCAAGCGTTTTCTGGCGTTTGCTTTCGGTTTTTTCTTCCTGCGCTAAACGTTTCGATTTTTGGTCAAGCCATGAGGAATAATTTCCCTTCCATGGTAAACCTTCGCCACGGTCAAGCTCCAGGATCCAGCCGGCAACATTATCCAGGAAGTACCTATCGTGTGTTACGGCAATAACAGTCCCTTTGTATTGTTTAAGGTGTTGCTCCAACCAATCGATAGATTCAGCATCCAGGTGGTTGGTAGGCTCATCCAGCAGTAAAACATCCGGCTCCTGTAAAAGCAGGCGGCATAAAGCCACGCGGCGGCGCTCACCTCCTGATAGTACCGATATTTTGGTATCAGGTTCGGGGCAGCGCAGGGCATCCATAGCGCGTTCCAGCTTAACATCAAGCTCCCAGGCGTTAACAGCATCAATCTGATCCTGCAATTCGCCCTGGCGGGCCATCAGCTTATCCATTTTATCGGCATCGCCGTAGTATTCTTCTAAACCGAATTTCTCGTTTATCTCTTCGTATTCTTTTAAAAGGGCGGTAGTAGCGGCAACACCTTCCTCCACAATTTCCTTAACGGTTTTGTCGGGGTCAAGCTCGGGCTCCTGGCTCAGGTAGCCAACGGTATAACCCGGCGAAAACACCACCTCGCCTATGTTGGTCTTATCAATACCTGCAATAATTTTCAACAATGACGATTTACCCGAACCATTTAAACCGATAACGCCGATTTTAGCGCCGTAAAAAAACGACAGGTAAATGTTTTTTAATACTGTTTTTTGAGGAGGGTAAACTTTGCTTACCCCCGCCATTGAAAATATGATCTTCTCGTCTGCCATAAAATTTACGTATTTCTACTTACGGAGAGCAAATATATAACTTGAAATGTGGATTGGTGGATAATTTTCACCACAATTTCATCACTTAATTTGTATCTTTCAATGTAAATTGCTTGGTTTGTTAAAGGCGCGGGTATTTGCAGCAACCTTTCCACCTGGCATGCCGTATTGTCATATATAACGTGACTATTTGCCCTGCTTTGTTATATTAGTTTAATATAACTCGTAACCGGGTTAAACTATTTGATGAACATCTTATCAAATAATAAAAGTTTAACCATTTAATATTAGTACTCAAGGCGTTTTGTAGGTTTCAGGAATAAAATTCCGGCTCTTTAGGTGCAATTTTAACAGGCCTTATATCATTAAATTGTCTGTTTACGTTAAAGCTAAAAAGTTGGCAATATTGTTGATAAATGTTCTTACAATCGCCTTGACAGATAAAAACAAATTTATAGATTAGGACGATCATAATCAGAAAGGTATATATGGAAGCTAAATTTTCGCCACGGGTTAAGGATGTGATACAGTACAGCAGGGAAGAGGCGTTACGCCTGGGCCATGATTATATTGGAACCGAACACCTTTTGCTTGGCCTTATTCGCGATGGCGATGGTGTGGCAATTAAATTATTGAAAGGGCTAACCGTTGATACCGCTAAACTACGCCGTGCTGTTGAGGATGCTGTAAAAGGAACAATTGGCACTAATGTACATATTGGCAGTATCCCGTTAACCAAACAAGCCGAAAAGGTTTTGAAGATAACTTACCTCGAAGCTAAGATCTTTAAAAGCGATGTAATAGGCACCGAGCACTTGCTGCTGTCTATCCTGCGCGATGAGGATAACATTGCTTCGCAGATACTGATGCAGTTTAATGTTAACTACGAGGTATTTAAAAGCGAAGTGGAAGCCAACAAAAATGATGTTACCGACGAAATGCCGGGCTCATCAACTGGTGGCGATGACGACTTTAAAGAAGACGATTCATTCACCCAGCCTAAAAAAGTTTCTGACATAAAATCAAAAACACCGGTACTTGACAATTTTGGCCGCGACCTGACAAAAGCTGCCGAAGAAGGCAAGCTGGACCCTATTGTAGGCCGCGAGAAAGAAATTGAACGCGTATCGCAAATATTATCGCGCCGTAAAAAGAACAACCCTATCCTGATAGGTGAGCCAGGCGTTGGTAAAAGCGCCATTGCCGAAGGTTTGGCATTGCGTATAGTACAGCGTAAGGTATCGCGTGTATTGTTTAACAAACGTGTGGTTACTTTAGACCTTGCTTCATTAGTGGCAGGCACCAAATACCGCGGGCAGTTTGAAGAACGTATGAAAGCCGTAATGAACGAGCTGGAAAAATCACCGGATGTAATTTTATTTATTGACGAGATCCATACTATAGTTGGCGCAGGCGGCGCATCAGGCTCGCTTGATGCATCAAATATGTTTAAACCGGCTTTGGCACGCGGCGAGATCCAGTGCATTGGCGCAACAACATTAGATGAGTATCGGCAGTACATCGAAAAAGATGGCGCTTTAGACCGCCGTTTCCAAAAGGTAATGGTTGAACCGGCCACACCAGATGAAACTGTTGAGATACTGAACCGCATTAAAGAGAAATACGAAGAGCACCACGGTGTAACTTATACCGACGAGGCTATTAACGCCTGTGTTGCCTTAACTACCCGTTACATTACCGACAGGTTTTTACCAGACAAGGCTATTGATGCTTTGGACGAATCGGGCTCTCGTGTGCACTTAACCAATATCCACGTTCCGCAGGAAATTTTGGATATCGAGCAAAAAATTGAGCAGATCAAGATCGAGAAGAACAAAGTGGTTCGCAGCCAGAAATACGAGGAAGCGGCCAAATTGCGCGATACCGAGAAACATTTGCTTGAAGAGCTTGACCAGGCTAAAGCGCTTTGGGAAGCCGAAACAAAATCAAAACGTTACACCGTAACCGAAGATAACGTTGCCGAGGTTGTAAGCATGATGACCGGTATACCGGTACAACGTGTTGGCCAGGCAGACAGCGCTAAGCTGCTTGCTATGGGCGAAACTATCGGCACCAAGATCATAGGCCAGGAAGATGCTATTAAAAAGCTTACCCGTGCCATACAACGTACCCGTGCAGGGTTGAAAGACCCTAAAAAGCCAATCGGCTCGTTCATATTCCTGGGCCCTACCGGCGTGGGTAAAACCGAACTGGCTAAAGAGCTTGCACGCTTTATGTTTGATACCGAAGACGCGCTGATACAAATTGATATGAGCGAGTACATGGAGAAATTCGCGGTATCACGCTTAGTGGGTGCGCCTCCGGGATACGTGGGTTATGAAGAAGGCGGCCAGTTGACCGAAAAAGTACGCCGTAAACCATACGCTGTAGTATTACTGGATGAGATTGAGAAAGCTCACCCGGATGTATTTAACATACTGCTGCAGGTATTGGATGAAGGCCAGCTTACTGATTCATTAGGCCGCAAGGTTGATTTCAGGAACACCATCATCATCATGACATCTAATATCGGCGCACGCCAGCTGAAAGATTTTGGCCAGGGTGTAGGTTTCAGTACCAGCGCAAAAACAACACAGGCAGATTCACACTCTCGTGGTGTGATTGAGAACGCTTTAAAACGCGCTTTCGCCCCTGAGTTTTTAAACCGTATTGATGACGTTATTGTATTTAACTCATTAGGTAAAGACGAGATCTTCAAGATCATCGATATCGAATTAGGTTTCTTGTTTGGCCGTGTAAACAGCCTTGGTTACAAGATTGAGCTTACTTTAGCCGCCAAAGAGTTTATTGCCGAAAAAGGTTACGATTCGCAGTTTGGTGCAAGGCCGCTTAAACGCGCCATCCAGAAATACCTGGAAGACCCTATTGCCGAAGAGATACTGAAAGGTGAATTGACCGAAGGCGATACCCTGATGGTTGACTTTGACAAAGAGGCAAACGAAATAAAGGTTGTCGATAAGAAAAATGATGACGCCAAACCAAAAGAAGAGGAAGAACAGAAGTAATCACTCTTTTAAATAACACAAAGCCCGCTTACATTTTGCAAGCGGGCTTTTTTGTGTCTGCATTTTTATCTTACTATTCATCATAAGTTTTACTTCCTTTTCTCTTCCCTTATTGGTGGCAAGTAATCAATTGGCAATAATTCTGCCACGCGGCTCCTTCCCCATTTATATCTGAAAAGTGCACCTGTAGGGTTTAAAATAATGCCGTGAGTATCAAAAAGGATATTTTCGTCAATAAAATTAAAACTACCTACTCGCTCGGTATTGTCATCCTCCAAATCCTGGTCTATATCATGCGGTACCCCCGGGGGGAAATAGAAAACATCCAGGTCTTCAGGGTAATTAATGGCATATACCCCTTTTTGTTTAGTTTTATGAATATAATTAGCAATACGTAATGTATCATACGTGGCCACCAAATATTTCGTCGTATCAGCAGGTTCGGGATTAATTACGCTCACTCGGGGTATTTTTATTGTCTGTTCGAAAGATCTTATGCAAAATGGCCGCACCACAAAATCAGAATCTGTTGTATTAGCCAATATAGTGCGCAAGAAATGCGTTACCGAACCATAATAAACAAGGTGTCTGTTTTCCTCCCATTTCTCCTTTTGAGCAGGTGTACCCTCCTTTTCTTCAAAAAGCGCCGAGCCCTCATATTTTAATTTCCCAATTTCCTTATCTAATACAAAATCGCTAAGCAGATACTTTAACTTATACCCCAACGCATTATTCTCTATCTCCAAAAAACCATGCGTACTTGCAGTTAATAGCTGCCCATGCTTACTAAGTGTGAGCTTCAAAACCTCGGGGTTAATAATTTTGCAATCTCTCCAAAAAACATCTCTGCCTAAAAACTGCTCTTTAAACATATTTAATTTTTTGTAGCGCTTTGGGTCTTTACCAACTATGGTTACCCCATTTGCCATTAAAATATACGGTTGCATTTTAATAGGAGGCAACACCATATTTTGATTTATTACTAACGTTTGGCGGTAGGTTTCGTACCCCACAGAGCTCACGATCAGTTCATATTGACCCAGTTTTACATCGCTTAGCAGGAAAAAGCCGCTTGTATCGGCCTTAGTGCCTATAGTAGTATTATTAATAAATATACTGGCATTGGGTACGGATGCACCGTTGGTAACGTTAATAACTTTTCCTTCTATTTTGACTTGTGCAAAACAGGCAACAGGAAAAAGCAATATCAACAGGTATAGGTATTTCATTGGTATATAAATATACAATTATTTCCCTTCGGGCGAATAATCAACAGGCAGCATTTCTGCAAGAATATGCGTTTCATTAAAAATAAAGCTAACTAACTTATTAGTTAGTTAAACCTTTTGCATGATATTTGTTCTTACATACATAAACGCGTTATTTAACCGTTATGATAGTTGTCATAACCGGTTTATGGCCAAAAAACAAATCACATATGAAAAAATTATTATCTATCCTATGCGTGTCAATTATTGCGCTGACAGCCGCATCATGTAAAAAAGAAACTGTTGTTGCGCCGGGGGCCCAAACAATTTTCACAAAAACCACCAATTGGACCTCAAGCGATGGCGGCCGAACTTATACTTCAGACGTATCTGTACCGGAAATTGATGATTATTTTGATGCGCATGGTGCAGTTCTTGTATACAATGATCTCGGTAATGGAGAATACGAACAATTGCCAAGCGTATTTGAAGGAATAACTTATAGGTTTACCTATACTGGTGGGCATGTATATATTGATGCACAAAACAGTGATGGAACAGGCACAATAACCGTCCCTCCCAGATTAAGTCTGAAAATTGTTTTGGTAGACTAAGAAACTTCTTAAACAAGAAAGGCCTTCGGATATCCGAAGGCCTTTCTTGTTTTATGTATAATTTTTCTTATTTCTCCATTTGCTCTATCACGGCAGCGGTTACACCCGTGAAAGAGAAGCCACCATCGTGGAACAGGTTCTGCATGGTAACCATTTTGGTAAGGTCGCTAAATAAGCTCACGCAGTAATCAGCACACTGGTCGGCATCAGCATTACCCAGCGGGCTCATCTTCTCGGCGTAATTAATAAAGCCGTCGAAGCCTTTTACACCGCTACCCGCAGTAGTGCGTGTTGGCGATTGCGATACCGTGTTGATACGTACGTGTTTTTTAACGCCATACTGGTAGCCAAAGTTACGGGCTATGCTTTCCAGGTAAGCCTTATTATCGGCCATATCATTATAATCAGGGAATACACGTTGTGCAGCAATGTAAGTAAGCGCCACTACCGATCCCCACTCGTTTATAGCATCAAGCTTCATAGCTGTTTGCAACACACGGTGAAAACTCAGTGCAGATATATCAAGCCCCTTGTGGGTAAAATCGTAATTGTTTTCGGTATAATGAATGCCTTTGCGCACGTTTACGCTCATACCTATTGAGTGTAATACAAAATCGACACCGCCGCCAAAATGCTCTATACTTTTAGTGAACAGGTTGGTAACATCCTCATTGCTGGTTACATCAGCCGGGATAACAGGGGCATTACATTCCTCTGCAAGTTTATTCAGTTCGCCCATGCGTAATGCCAGCGGCGAGTTGGTTAAAACTATTTCGGCACCTTCTTCGTGGCAGCGTTGCGCTACTTTCCAGGCTATAGATTGCTCATTAAGCGCACCAAAAATAATTCCTTTTTTACCTTTTAATAAATTGTAAGCCATTGTTTTTAGTTTTATAAGTGTGGCAAAGTTATAAAATTAGTTTGCAGTTTACAGTGGGGAGTTTACAGTTACTTATCATTCAAGCAAACTGCAAACTCAGAACCGCTAACTGCTAAGAAGCCAGCAATTCCCTTGCATTTTGTAACGCGCTTTCGCCGGGGCTGTCGCCGCTTAGCATTTTGGCAATTTCCAGCACACGTTCATCATTGCTCAATTTTTTAATGCGGGTTTTGGTGACCGATTCGGTATCGTCTTTATACACAAAATAATGGCTTTTGCCTTTACCGGCTATTTGCGGCAGGTGGGTTATAGTTATCACCTGCAGGTTTTGCGACAGGCGCTCCATTACCTGCCCTACCTTATTGGCAACCTCGCCGCTTACGCCTGTATCAATCTCATCAAAAATAATGGTTGGTAAGGCGGTATATTCAGCTATGATAGATTTTATGCTCAGCATCAGCCTGCTCAACTCCCCACCCGATGCTACCTTGCTCATATCTGCCAGTGCATGACCTTTATTGGCCGAAAACATGAAACGGATAGTATCAATACCATTAGCCCCCAAATCAGCCAATAACGATTGCTCTATCTCTAAAGCAGAATTACCCATACCCATTTCGGTTAGGTTGGCTAATACTTTTTGTTGTATTACAGGTATAGCTTTTTTGCGATTGGCAGATAATTCATGGGCGATGCCTTCCAGTTCCTGTTTATCCACGTTGATCTGCTTCTGCAGTTGCTCAACCGCTTCATCGCCAAACACAGCCTGCTGTATCTTGTCCGACAGGTCTCCCTGGATAGCCAGCAACTCGGCGTTGGTGTTTACCCGGTGCTTTTTTTGCAGGTTGTATAGCAGGCTTAAGCGGGTATTCACCTCTTCGGCACGGCCCTCATTAGTAAAAGTACGTTGTTCTATATTCTCCAGTTCGGCGGCTATATCCTTTAATTCGATGAGGGTGCTTTTTAAGCGCTCGTGCAGCTCTTCTACCTCAGGGGTATATCTTTCAATGGTTGAGAGTTGCTGCCCCGCTTCGCGCAGTTGTATAATGGCCGATGTTTCACCTTCATGCATCAGGTAATGAGCGCCCAGCAGGTTCCGTTTTATTTCTTCGGCATTGGTAAGGGTAGCCAGTTCTTTTTCAAGCCCCTCCTGCTCATCAGCAGCTATGCCTGCCTTTTCCAGCTCATCAAACTGAAACTGGTAGTAATCAAGGTCGGCTTTGGCTTTATCATTTTGTGCTATCAGCTCATCAAGCTGCTTAAGCGATTTTTTATAGGCGCGATATTTTGTTTGGTAGCTGCCCAATAACTGGTGATGCCCGGCAACGCCATCAACCACCAGCAGTTGAAACTCCGGGTCGTTAATTTCGCGGGTGGCATGTTGCGAGTGGATATCTATCAGCTTTTCTCCCAGGTTTTTGATCTGGGTAAGATTAACAGGGGTATCGTTCACAAATGCGCGCGATTTACCATCGGCCGAGATCTCGCGGCGTAAAACGGTTTCGCCTTCGTAATCCAGGTCGTTATCCTCAAAAAAGTTTTTCAGCTGAAAATCGGCAATTTTGAATGAACCTTCTATCACACATTTTTTTTGCTGATTAAAAAAGTAACGGCTTTCTGCACGCTGCCCCAGTATGAGCGACAAAGCCCCTAGGATGATCGATTTACCGGCGCCCGTTTCGCCGGTGAGTATATTCAACCCCTTATCAAAATTGATCTCGAGGTTATCTATCAGCGCGTAATTTTGTATGGTTAACTTTTGAAGCATAAAAAAAGTATCCCTTTTTTGAGGATACTAAATTACTAATTTTAATAGGATTTGCATTGGGGAATGGTTGATTAAGTTGATTGATGAATGGTTATAACCTATTCACTCCTCACCCAATCAACCATTCGCCAAATACTAATTGTTCTCAGGTTTCTCAGGCGCCTGTGGTTTTTCTACATACTCCTGTGCATCCTTGTTATCCCAGTAATAAACGTTTGATGGATGAGTTTTCCTGAACTCGGCTAATTTCTTTTTAAACTCAGGCGATTGAGTATAAGCCCTTAACCTATCCGAAGCCGCACGCAGCTCTTCCTTTTCTCTCTTCATATCCGGGTTACCGGTATAATCGCGCATCTCCTGGCCAATCTTACGCATTCTTTCCTGCGTTGCTTTAATATCGGGGTTATTATAAGCTTTACGCATGTTTTCGCCAGCGGCACGCATTTCATCACGTTGTTTAACCGCATCGGGGCTATTGCTTAAGCCACGCATCTGCTCGCCCAATTTTCTCATTTGGGCGGTTGTTTGTTTTATTTCCGGCGATAAGTTTTGATCCAATTCGGCCTGGTATTTCTTATAATTTTCATTCCGGCTATCATTATAACCATCGTAGCTTATGTTGTATTTTTTCTTCAGCTTATCATTTAAAGCTTTAAACTCCGGGGTATTAAAATAGGCCTCAATCTGTTTACCTAAACCCTCCATTTGTTTGCCGGTCTTTTCCATATCCGCGCTTCTTCCACCCCAACTCTTTTCATATTCGGCAGCAGCCTTTTCCTGGTTGGCGGTTGCTTGTTTTATTTCGGGGCTATTATAAAAGGCATCTATTTGTTTGCCAAGCTTATCCATTTCTTCGCTTTTGGCTTTAAACTCGGGGCTATCGTAATATTTACTAATAGCATCGCCATGTTTTTCAACTTCTTTGCTTAGTTTTTCTAATTGCGGGTCGTTCATCCCTACGTTATAACGATACCCATCGTTGTAACTGTAACTATATGTGCTTTTGCTTTTGGCCTTTTCGTTGGCAATTTCTGCTTTTATTTTTGCCTTAGTTGATCCCTGGCTTTTGATCGCTGCCTTTTCAGCCTTCCTTTTTGCTTTTACAGCTTCTTTTGCCGGGATGGTATCGGTAATAAAGCCTTTTATTACTTCGGGGGTTATTGCTTTTACAGATATTTTACCCTGCGCTATTTCGGGGTTAAGCAGGGCTAAGCTGCTCACGCCTATTGTTAATATAAGCATGGCCACTAATGTTGGCCGGATGCTTGGCATTTGTTTTTTTGTTTTCATGATCCTTTCGATTCGGTTTAATAATTGATACTTTTTGCCTGTTACAGCCAGCGCTAACTGCAACTCGTTTTGGCGGTTTTGCTCTAATTTGAATAAAGCTTTTGCATACACAATGGGGGCTTGGGTGCTGTCTACAACTAAATCGTCGCAGCTGTTTTCACGTTCCTCCCCTATTATTTTATTGATAAGTAACACGCACGGATTAAAGAATAACAACGTGGTTATAACTTGCTGCAGCAGGTTAATAATGTAGTCGTTACGTTTAATATGAGCCAGTTCGTGCATTAATATGGCTTCAATTTCTTCGGCTTCCAGGTAGGTAGATAAGGTTATGGGCAATAGTATTACCGGTTTTAAAAACCCCACAATACAGGGCACATCAACCATCTGGCTAAAGCCAACCCTTACTTTTTGGGTAATATTTAGTTTTTTAGCAAAATTGCCTATTTGCTGTTGCAGTTGTATCCCCAGGCTCATGGTACGCTTAATGGTACGGATCTTTCTGTGAGCCAGTACAACCCTTGCCATATTTAGCATTAAACCTAAAATATACACAGCAGTTACATATGGCAGGTATTTTTCAATACTATAATAATAACGTATGGTAGCATCATTAAAATGGCGCATATTGGCCGGCAGCTCAAGCACCAGCGGCATGTTAGCCAGGGTTGATGGCTTTGCCAGCCAATCGTATACCTGTATTTCGTGTACCAGCGTGTAAACAAACCAGCCTGTTATGGCTAAAAGGCTGCTTACTGCCAATAAATATTTTTTAGAAGCCGGAAGCCCTGCTGTAAACAACAGCACAACCCTTAGCAGGAAATAAATAAGCAGGCCCTGCCACAAGGAGTGGATGATAGTTATCCCCAAAACCTGGCTGATGTTGTATAGCATATTTTCCATTGTATTGAAATTCTAAGTTCTAAATCCTAAGTCCTAAACTTTAAACCCTAACCTAAACCACTAATTTCCAATCACTAATCTCTATTCTCAAACTGGTCTAAAAAACTCTTTATCGCGTCTATTTCATCTTTTGATGCGCGGTGCTGGCCCAGGGCCTGTATCACCAGATCAGACGTTGACCCTTTAAACACGGTTGATATAATTTTATCAAGCGCGCCCTGCTGTGCCTGCGCACGGCTGATCAGCGCTTTATATAAGTGCGTTTTGGCATTGGTATCGCGTTCAACCAAACCTTTTTCATGCATTATCTGCATCAGCTTTAGGGTAGTGGTATAGCCGGAGTCCTTATTCTTTGCCAGTTCTTCATGCACATCACGAACACTGCACTGCCCCTTTTTCCAAATCACTTGCAATATCTCAAGTTCGCTTTCCGTCGGTTTCAAATCCATGTTATAAAAGTTATACGAATTTCTTCGTACAAATATGTACGATAGTTTTCGTATATCAAAATTTTATTTAAAATATTTTTTATTCTTCTTGTGGATATGCATCTAAAATAGTCAGAACAGCATCCTTTTAAAGGACGAAATAAACTTTAAAACGTTACAATTTCGTCAAAAAACGGCCTCAGTTCGTCAATTTTGTCCCGCTTAGTTTTCTGTGGTGTATATTTGCAAAAAAATATTTTCTATGGAAATTTTTGCTTTGGGCGAGGGCTCATATTCGGTTGATGCCACTAAAAAATTCATTCCCTTTAATCCCGAAACTGATAGTAAAAGAGACCGCCCCGGCTCGCTGTTCATCCATGTTAACCCGTTCCTGATAAAAACCGCCGATGACCTGATAGTGCTTGATGCCGGCCTTGGTTATAAAGATACCCGCGACGAACTGCTTTTGCACCAGCACATCCGCAATGCCGGTTTTGAGCCGGAGGATGTTACCCTGGTTTTAATGTCGCACCTGCACTATGACCACTCGGGTGGCCTGGTAGTAGAGCGTAACGGCAAACTGGGGCCCAGTTTCCCGCAGGCAATACATGTTATACAGCGCGATGAATTTACGTTTGGCTTGTCGGGCGCTTCAACATCCTATCATAAAGAAATATTTGAGGCATTACAGGCCAGCGCCAAAATTGATTTTGTTGAAGGCAGCGGCGAATATAAGCCGGGCATTAAATATGAGCTATCCTCGGGCCATAGTAAATTCCACCAGGTGTTTTGGATAGACATAGAAGGGCAAAAAGTATTTTTTGGAGGTGATGAACTGCCCGAGCCCGAGCAACTGATCAGAAAATTTGTAGCTAAGTATGATTATGACGGCCACCGCTCTGCCGAACTGCGGATACAATACGGCAAAAAAGCAGCTGCAGAGGGGGATATATGTTTATTTTACCATGCAAGGGCAACAGCCATTGGCACTGTTAACTACCAGGATGAGGTATTTACCGTAACCGCTGTTTAGTTTGAGGATACGCCAAAAAGCTCTTTAATTTTTTCTACGTTAAGCGGTTTCGATATAAAATCTTTAACAAGCGGGTAAGAACGCGCCTTATTAATATCATTACTAAATACTGATGAAGAGATGATGTAGATTTTGCTTTTACCCAGCGGATCGAGGTTCAGGCGCTTGTACTCATCTAAAAATTCCCACCCGTTCATGATAGGCATATTAATATCCAGCAGGATATAATCGGGCAATTTTTCAGGATCTTTGCGCTGTATATCAGCCAGTTGATCTATCGCAAACTTTCCGTTAAGGCATGCCATAATATCAGAATTGGTCAAAGCCTTCTTGATCAGCTTTATAGATATAAAGTTGTTTATTTCGTCGTCGTCAACCAATAAAACGCTTACTGTCTTGTCGTTATTAGGGCTCATATCTATTTATACGGGAATGCAAACTAAAAGGTTATATTCCTACAGGTTGTAACGTTATTTTTTTTGTAAAGTTGCTTTTGGCAACTGTTAAACATACAATTATATTTAAGTACGCAAATAACAACATGATAGTTCTTATTCGGCCAAGGTAATTTAATTTACGGGAATGAGCGCATGCGGGTTACATAGTAGCACAATTGATACAAATTGTTTAGACATGGCAGCTTGTTGATGAAACATTTAAGGGATTGAACTCATGCAAGCCTTCGCTACTACAAGCGTCCCGCTTGTGGATTTAGGAAGATAGTGAACAAACTGAGCCTCGCATCATATTATTCAATGCGTTTACCAAGCATACGGCCACAAGCGGGACGCTTGCGGTAGCAATGGAGGATACATTATGAACCAGGATTCTCCATCCACCATTTTTCTGCTTCGGGCCAAAGCGCAATAATCTCTTTTGCCCTTTTTTTATAAATATTAGAAAATAGAATGTCCTTATTAAAATCAAACCAATAATCCGTTTTATTTTTAATACTGCCTATTCTTAGGCGCTTCCCTTCATAATGAACCCGAGATTTTGAAGGCTCTATTTGCTTTCTTGCTACGATACAGCCAGTACTCGGACAGTTTGCTATCTCCACTACAAATTTAGATGAATACAGACTAAATTGAAATGTCAATAAATTAATGCGATCATGTTTAACCCGCGTAAAATGGGGGTATGAACCTTTAAACCCCTCTGCTCTTAAAAAGGGAATAACAATATTCTTAATCGCTTCATCCATTAAAATCCTTCTGTCTTTGCCTGTCATAGCTTTATTCATAAAAAAGGCCCCTCAAATAAGGAGCCTCAATTTAGTTATTTTATTTGCACATCTGCATATCCACGCATCTGCACATCTACAATCATGTTCCGTATTCAGGCGTGGTTACTTCGCTTTCTTCAAACTCATAATCGGTTAGCGGCGGGCATGAACAGATCAGCGTCCTGTCGCCATAGGTATCATTAACCCTGCCAACAGACGGCCAGAATTTATATGCCGCCACATAAGGCAGCGGGTAAGCCGCTTTTTGGCGGGTGTATGGGTGCTCCCACTCGTTGCCGGTAATTACAGCTGCAGTGTGCGGCGCGTTCTTTAACGGGTTGTCAGTTTTGTCTGACACGCCATTCGCTACATCCTCAATTTCATGGCGGATAGAGATCATGGCATCGCAAAAACGGTCAAGCTCGTGCTTAGGTTCAGATTCGGTTGGCTCAATCATCACCGTGCCCGCAACCGGGAAAGATACCGTTGGCGCGTGGAAACCATAATCCATTAAACGTTTGGCAATATCGGTAACCTCAACGCCAAATGTTTTAAACGAGCGGCAATCCAGTATCATCTCGTGTGCGCAACGGCCTTTAGCGCCGGTGTACAATACGTTGTAATGATCTTTTAAGCGTGTTTTAATATAGTTGGCATTCAGTATAGCGTAACGGGTTGCGTTGGTTAAACCGTCGCTACCCATCATAGCGATGTAAGCGTGTGATATGATCAGGATTGATGCTGAGCCCCATGGCGCGGCAGATACCGCGTGGATAGCTTTGCCGTTATCAATATCAACTACCGCGTGGCCTGGTAAGTAAGGCACCAGGTGCTTAGCTACACCAATGGGGCCCATGCCCGGGCCACCGCCACCGTGTGGTATACAAAAGGTTTTGTGTAAGTTTAGGTGGCAAACATCGGCACCAATATTTGCCGGGCTTGTTAAACCTACCTGCGCGTTCATGTTAGCACCATCCATGTAAACCTGGCCGCCATTTGCATGGATAATTTCGCAGATCTCGATAATAGATTCTTCGAACACCCCATGAGTTGATGGGTAGGTTACCATTAGGCACGATAACTCATTTTTATATTGCTCGGCTTTTGCCTTCATATCGGCAACATCAATGTTACCGTTATCATCGCATTTTACTACAACAATTTTCATCCCGGCCATAGCTGCCGATGCAGGGTTGGTACCGTGTGCCGATGATGGTATCAGCGCAATGTTACGATGATGGTCGCCCCTATCGTTATGATAAGCGCGGATCACCATTAAGCCCGCGTATTCGCCCTGCGCGCCTGCGTTTGGCTGTAAGCTCATGGCTGCAAAGCCGGTAATTTCGCTTAACCAGCGGTTCAGTTCGTCAAACAACTGCATGTAGCCACCAACCTGGTCGGTTGGTGCAAACGGGTGCATTTTGCTAAACTCGGCCCAGGTAACCGGTACCATTTCTGTAGTAGCGTTCAGCTTCATGGTACATGACCCTAAAGCGATCATGGAGTGGCAAAGCGAAAGGTCTTTTGCCTCCAGCGATTTGATGTAACGCAGCATTTCATGTTCCGAATGATGCGAATTAAATAAACCGTGTGTTAAATAAGCCGATGTACGCTGCAAATCAGATGGGATAACACCCTCCACATTATCTTTTAAGGTTTCAAAGTTCGAGTCGGCAAGGGTTTTGCCTTTCACTTTCGCAAAGAAACGCACAATGGTCCTGATATCCTCTAACGATGTAGTTTCATCAATAGAGATGGTGGCTACCGTGCCTTTGTAGTTAAGGTTAAGCTCGTTATTTAACGCCTCTGATTTTACCGGGCCCGCTAATACGCCAAGCTCAACTTTCAGGGTATCAAAATAAGTATCGTTCAATTGCTCGTAGCCAAGCTCTTTTAAAGCGTTTGCCAGCAACACTGTTAACCCGTGTATGCGCTGGGCAATTAATTTTAACCCTTGCGGGCCATGGTACACGGCATACATACCGGCCATAATAGCCAGTAAGGCCTGCGCGGTACAAATATTTGAGGTGGCCTTATCCCTGCGGATGTGCTGCTCGCGGGTTTGCAAAGCCATACGCAATGCATAGTTACCAGCGCTGTCAATAGTTACACCAATGATACGGCCTGGGATAGAGCGTTTGTATTCTTCTTTTGTTGCAAAAAATGCAGCGTGCGGGCCGCCAAAGCCCATTGGTACGCCAAAGCGCTGGGTGCTGCCCACCACAATATCCGCACCCCATTCGCCCGGAGGGGTTAACAGGATAAGGCTCATGATATCGGCAACAACGGTTAGTTTTATATTTTTTGCATGCAATGCATTGGCAAAATCGGCATAGTTATATACCTGGCCTTCGCCTGCCGGGTATTGTACAATGGCCCCGAACATATCGTCGGTTAATTGTACGCTGCGGTGGTCGCCAATCTGCAGTTTTATGCCGTAAGGCTCGCTGCGGGTTTTTAAAATATCAATAGTTTGCGGGAACACTTCTTCGGATACGAAAAAAACGTTAGCGGCATTGTTTTTACGTAAACTATACTGCATAAACATCGCTTCGGCCGCGGCGGTGCCTTCGTCCAGTAACGATGCGTTTGCTATTTCCATCCCGGTTAAATCAATAACCATGGTTTGGAAGTTTAACAGCGCCTGTAAACGGCCCTGTGCAATTTCGGCCTGGTACGGAGTGTATTGGGTGTACCAGCCCGGGTTCTCCAAAATGTTACGCTGTATAACACCGGGCACAATTACATCATAATAGCCCTGGCCGATGTATGATTTAAACACCTTGTTTTTTGAAGCTGTTTGTTTAAGCGTGTTCAGGTAATCGAACTCGCTTTTTGCAGCCGGCAAATTCAGTGGCTTTTTCAATCGTATTTTGGCCGGTACGGTCTCGTCTATCAATTCATCAAGCGTATTTACACCGATTGTTTTTAACATTTTTTCGGTATCGGCCTGGTTTGGCGCTATATGCCTGTGCTCGAATTTTTCCTGGTACTGCGTATCTAATTTCATGCTTTACTGCTTAAATTATTATCCCGCCCAAATTTACGGAATAAAGAATTTTTATTTTATAAGTAGCGGTATATTGGTAAATTTTTCTGTAGAAGATGCTATTTTTATAAAAAAAATCTTAATTATACCATATTTGCCCATTTATTAAGAAAAAATTATCCTAATGGAACCCATAGACGAGATTGACAAAAGCATTTTGCGCGAACTGCAAAAAAACGCCAAGATAACCACGAAAGAATTGGCCTCGAAATTAAACCTTACTATCTCGCCGGTTTATGAGCGAATAAAGCGCCTGGAAGGCATGGGGTTTATTAAAGAATATGTTGCTATCCTTAATAAAGAGATGATCAGCAAGGCCTTTACCAGTTACTGCCAGGTATCAATGCGCTATCACGAAGAGTATATCGATAAATTTGAAGAAGAAATTTTAAAGCTTGACGAAGTGCAGGAATGCTACCACATAGCCGGGCAAATAGATTTTTTGTTAAAGATAAACGTAGGCAGCATTGATGAATATCATGACTTCATCAGGTACAAGCTATCAAAAATCAACAATATCGGGATCTTAAACAGCGCCTTTGTTTTAAAAGAAATTAAAAAGACCTATGCCTATAACATATAGGCAAAAAAAGGCTTAGTCCCTTATGCCTGTTTAATCAAGCGCGGGAATTGCAGGTACAGGTCAAGATCGTGCGCGGAGTTATCCTAAGGCCAGGTTTTATAAGTGGTTTCGGCCGTTTTACACAGGTTTTTCAAAACTAAAAATTGTTTATAGCTTCTAATCCCCCCGGCGCTTTTTAAAAGCAATTTCTCTGGCGTAGTGGCACTGGTTTTACTTCAGAAAATATATATCTTTACAGTACCCTATTTTATCATGGTTGCCAAGAAATTTTTACTATTAGTTACATTTTTACTCCTTAGTACTCACCTGCTTATCGCAGCCACGTTCACCGTTACCAGTAATGCCGATGCCGGTCCGGGCACTTTACGCGAGGCCTTAACCAATGCCGCAGCCAATGGTATTGCTACACAGGATATTATCAGGTTTGCCCTACCGGGTTCGCTGGTGTCAGATCGCATCATCAGGCTAAAAACCCAATTACCTTTGGTTTCATCAAACCTGATCATTGATGGCACAACACAAGCCGGTGCTGTTTTTGGCGTATCGGATGCTAAGGTTATTATTGAGCCGGAAACATCTCCCGCAAACTTTAGCGGTTTAAATATTAATGGCGATGTCTATAACGGTTACCTGGCCGCAAAAAACATCGAGATTTATGGTCTCTATATTCGCAACTTTGCCAAAATAAATAATTTAGCCAGCCCCGATCTTAACCAGGGTTCGGGAATTTATATTTTCGGCGAGGCTTCATCCATAAAAATAGGTGCCCCAGGCAAAGGCAATGTTATTTGCGGTAATATTTACGGCATTGTTAACAATAGTAACTATTATTATAATGCCGCATCTGACATACAGATACAAAGCAACATTATTGGCCTGCTTGATGATGGCTATACAGCGGCAAGTAATATTACGGGGGTAAACCTTGTGGTTAGCGGCAATGTAACAATTGGTGGTACTGCGGTTAATATGGGTAACGTAATATCGGCAAACGTTACCGGTGTAAGCATCGTAAACGGCTATTATTATAACAGTTATTCGGTAGCGATAAACATTCAGAATAATAAAATAGGAACTGATGTTACCGGCAAGTTCGATTTTAAAAACCTCCCGCTGTTTCAACAAAGCGCGTTTCTGAAAACCTATGGTATATTCATGACCCTCCCCACTACGTCGGCTTTAATTAAAAACAATCAGATATCGGGGCAGCGCTATTATGGTATCTATATAGAAAACTCCACCTATACCATTACAGGTAATAAAATTGGCACCGATATTACCGGCACCCTTGATCTTGGAAACGGGGAAGGTATTATGGCTGGTGCAAACTCATCGGGCACAATTGGCGGCACAACCACTGCCGATAAAAACTTGATCGGCTTTAACACTTATGGTATTGAGGTATTAAATAGCATACACACCTTAATTACACAAAACAGCATTTTTTGTAATAAAGATTACGGCATAAATGTTAGCAGTGTTAATTACCAGGTACCTTTTGTAAAGGTGATTAGTTTTAGCACCACCAAAGTATCCGGGCTGGCTACGCCAAACTCAAAAATTGAATTATTTTATGCCGATGCCTGTGGTTATACCAATTGCCAGGGTAAAACCTATATCACCACGGTAAACTCCAACGCTAACGGGGAGTGGACTTATCCCGGCCCCATCAGCAGCCCCGTTATTGCTACCGCTACCGATGGTAATAAAAACACCTCGCCATTTTCATCATTAGAGATACAGGATAATGATATAGAGGTTAAACAATTTACCTGTGATTATAAAGGTAGTGTTACCATAAAACCGGCATTTACAGGCTTGCTTTTCCACTGGGACAAAAAAGAGCAAAACGGCTCATTAACCCCTGTAGCTGACACTAAAAACATTGCTAACTTACAACCTGGCACCTACCAGCTAACCGTTCAATACCCCGGTGGCTGTCAAAAAAGCACCAGGCTTTTTATTATAAACGACCAGCGGATTAAAATACAAAACATCCTCCCGCCTACCCCGGAATGCCGCCAAAAACTTTTTCCGATAGATGTTAACTTCCAGGGAGGTACCGGCAATATTACCTTTGCCTGGAAAAATGCTGCAGGTGAAGTTAAATTAACAAGTAAACAGGGGCTACTTCCGGGTGGTACTTACACCCTAACCATATCTGATGAAGCCGGCTGCTCGGTAACAACCGCGCCTTTTACCATCACCCCAAAACCGGGGCCTGATTATGATGTATCCTATACAGCGGTACCTGCTCGTTGCGGTGAAAAAAACGGCTCGATAAGCGGCATAACTTATTATCCAGGTATTGGCCCCATGACTTATATCTGGCGCAACCAAGCCGGTACTAAAGTAGGCACTGGTCCAAATCTTACAGGCGTAGTAAGCGGCCTATATACTTTAGAGGTGGCCGATCAAAGCCAGTGCAGCCCCTACACAAGGCCAAATGTTTACTTTTATGTGCCGGAGGTTAACTCCATAACTATATCAGGCGGCTTTATAACCCATACAACTTGCGGAAATAACAATGGTACAATATCAGGTGTTATTATAACCGGTAATTTTGATATTGTTCAGTGGTATGATCCAAATGGCAACACCATGCCTACTACATTAAACAATTACGCCAACCGTAGTAATTTAAGCCCGGGTACCTACCGCCTGTATGCTAAAAGAACGGTAGTAATTGATGGGCAACAATACGTTTGCGAACAAAATGCTTACTTCCAGGTAAACGCTCTTGCCCCTGAAACATTTAATTACAGCCAAAATATTATAGATGCAACGTGCGGTTTAAATAATGGCAGTATTAACCTGCAATTTAATGGTAATGTAATACCACAAGCGCTTCAATGGATCGATGCAAATAATATAACAAGGGGCAACACCAATCAAATTACAGGCCTTGAGCCGGGGCTTTACACCCTTATAACTACAGATAAATATGGTTGCCAGTATCCCATTGTCCCTTCTTTCGAGGTAAAGAACACACCGCTGCTTGCATTTGCAGCTAACAATAACCCTGTAGCTACCCAGGATGAGTGCGACCAAAACCTTGGCCATATTGATGGCGTAGCCGTCACCGGTGGGGTACAGCCTTATACTTATAAATGGACAAATGAAGCAACCGGGCAAACTGTTGGCGGCAACACACCAACCTTAAATGGCATTGGCCAAAGCACCTACCGCCTTGTGGTTACTGATGCCACACCCTGCGCTGTACCGCTTGTTATAGAACATATTGCAGTTGGCAACCATCATTATGACCCGCCGGCGCCTGTACTAACCGATAAAAGGATCTGCTCGCCGGAAACTGTTAACCTGGCTGTGGTAAACCCTGCTGCGGGCACCTATAAACTATATGCTACCAACACCTCTACAGAGCCTTTACAAACCAATACAAAAGGCTCGTTTAATGTATCTGTTACCGAAACCACAGACTACTATGTTGCATACAATATAGGCACATGTATAAGTGCACGTACCAAAGTGCACGTAGAGGTAGTTTTGATTGATGTAAAATTTGGTAACGCATTTACCCCCAACCAGGATGGCGTTAACGATTACTGGAAGATAACCGGTTTAGAGAAATTCCCGGGTAGCTTGGTGCAGGTGTTTACAAGGGGCGGGCAAAAGGTGTTCGAATCAAAACAGTACGCCACCCCGTTTGAGGGCAGGCAGGGAGCCACCGAGTTACCAGCCGGTGTTTATTATTACATCATTAACCTGAACACCCCATGCGATCTGCTATCAGGCAGCGTAACTATTATACGTTAAGCCAGTTGCCTTAAATACATTTGGATGGTGTTCTCTAACCCGTAATACAGGGCATCGCTGATAAGGGCATGGCCAATGCTTACTTCATCAAGCGCGGGGATGTTTTGCGCAAAGTATTGCAGGTTTTGCAGATCGAGGTCGTGCCCGGCATTTATACCGAGGCCAAGCTTATGTGCGGTTTCGGCAGCCTTTACATACGGGGCAATGGCGGCTTCCTTATTAGCGGTATAGCTATGCGCGTAAGCCTCGGTGTATAGTTCAATACGGTCGGTACCGGTGGTGGCAGCAGCTTCTACCATGTCGGTGACCGGGTCAACAAATATGGATACGCGGATACCGGCATCTTTAAACACCTTAATGATATCCTTTAAATATTCTTGATTTTTTATAGTATCCCAGCCGTGGTTTGATGTTATCTGGCCCAGTACATCGGGCACCAGGGTAACCTGTTCGGGCTTGCTTGCCAATACCAGGTCAATAAATTTTTGCTCCTGGCAATTGCCCTCTATATTAAATTCGGTGGTAACTATTTTTTTCAGGTCGAACACATCCTGGTAGCGGATATGCCTTTCATCGGGCCTTGGGTGTACGGTTATGCCCTGCGCACCAAAGCGTTCGCAATCCTTAGCAACTTTTACCAAATTGGGGTTATCGCCGCCACGTGAATTACGCAGGGTGGCTATTTTATTGATATTGACGGATAATCGGGCCATAGCTTGCAGATATTATAGGGGCAAATATCATTATTCCGTTTATAACAATTAAACTATTTTTATGATTGTTATTTGTACGATATGATGAAGCGATACTTTAAAGCATTTTTAATATTACTGCCCCTGTTTTGTTTGGTAACGGATGCTAACGCACAAGCCAATTATACCCGTATTACCAATTATGAGGTTTATTTTGGATGGGCCAAACGCTACCCGCAAGACTGGATGATACTGCGCCGGTTTGAAAACAACGGCAAACCTTACCTGCTGATGGTAAACCCGCAAACATTAGAAACTAAGGTAAACGATGCCGGCTTTTATCAAATAAAGCCCATGAGCATGGCAGAAGCCCGCAAATTATTCAATAGCACACCTTACCAGAAAGCATTGAGCAAGGCCGAGAGCCAATCGGTAGCGATACAGGATGCGGGGATAGAACGTGGCTTGCCAAAAGAAACCGGCATCAGCCTTACGGCCGACCTTTGCCCATCGCACCGCCCGCTGGACAGGCGCATTTTTACCGATATCATCAACGGCTTTAAACAGGTAGAACCTCAGGTACCCATCGCCCTATCGGTTAGCGGTTTATGGATGAAACACCACGTACAGGATATTAGCTGGCTAAAACAATTGCAGGCTAACCACGCGATCTACATCACCTGGATAAATCATTCGTACAACCATCGCGTAAGCAAAAACAACCCGCTTAAAGAGAATTTTTTACTGGAGCCCGGCACCGATATTAAGTACGAGGTTTTAGAAACCGAAAAACTGATGCTGGCAAACGGCTTATTGCCCTCGGTGTTCTTCAGGTTCCCGGGGCTGGTGTCTGACCAACAGTTGGTTTATAAAATAACCGATTTTGGTTTGATCCCCATTGGCACCGATGCCTGGTTAGCCAAAGGCCAGCAACCGCAGGCGGGCAGTATTGTATTGATACATGGCAACGGCAACGAGCCGGTAGGTGTAAATGATTTTATTAAACTGCTGCAATCAAAGGCATCATCAATAGCTAACAAACAGTGGCTGCTTTATGACCTGCGCGAAACCGTGGAGGAAGAAGCGGAAGTGAAATGATACCTGTGACATGGTGAGCGCGTCGAACCATTTGCAAAGCGGCTAAGTCTCCGAGCGATAGCAAGCATCTAATCGCCGACAAGCATCTAGAATAGACATAGTTCGCTAATAGATCCTTCACTATCGTTCAGGATGACAGAGCGGTTATAAAACAAGAAAGCCCCGACAAGTCGGGGCTTTCTAATATAGTAGTAAATCCTATTTAAGCGGCGGGAATTTCGCACCGTCAAATATACTTTTTTCTGCGGCCATTTTCTCAACATCCTGCCATTTTCTTGGGGCATCTAATGATAGAATAGTGCCTTTATCTTTACCAATCACAACATCATCTTCAATACGTACGCCTATGTTCCACCATTTTTTGTCGCATGTGCTGCCGGCAGGGATATAAATCCCCGGCTCAACGGTAATCACCATGTTTTCTTCCAGGTTGCCCGCGTACGATCCTTTGTCGTGCACATCCAGCCCCATGTGGTGCGATACACCGTGCGGGTAATATGTGCGCAGCTCTTTTTCATCTTTTATAATGCCCAGTTTTATTAATCCGGCGGCTAAAACCTCGCCTGTTTTATCTTCGAGCGATGCATAGGGCACGCCAGCTTTACACATTTTAAATACCTCATCCTGGGCATCATAAACTATTTGGTAAATAGCTTTCTGCTCCTCGGTAAATTTGCCGCTTGGCGGTACAGTACGCGTAACATCGGCCGAGTAGCCATGATATTCTGAGCCTACATCCATCAGCACCAGCTGGTTATTAAGTACCTGCTCGTTATTCTCTTCATAATGCAAAATACAGCCGTTGGCACCTACGCCTACAATTGGCGGGTAGCCTTCGCCCTCGGCGCCATACTTTCTATGAACATACATTAAAATACCTTCCAGCTCGCGCTCGCTCATGTTTGGCTTAACGGCGCGCATCACCTCGGCATGTGCAATGCTGGATAACTGCACCGATTTACTTAACAGCGCCAGCTCTTCGGGTTGTTTTATACCACGCAAGGCAACTGTAAAATCATTAAACATACTGGCCGAGCCATACTGCTGTTTTATTTTTGCCTTTACACTTACTAAAGTGGCGCTATCCGGTTTATTTACCAGCTCTTGTACAATTGGGTTGTTTTGGTAAACTTCGGGTGTTAAAGTTGCTTTTAAATAAGCAATTACGCGGGATAAATTAGCCGGTACAGCACGTGTACTTACCAGTGTTAGCGCGTTCAATAATGTTTTATCAACTTCGGGCAGGGCTGCCCTGGTTTTAAATGTTTTGATAAGTGCCGCCAGGTCTTCATCCTTACCCGCATCATTCGGCAGGTCATCATTAATGATGGTGGTAAATTTTTTAAAGTCGATTGGGAATTTGGCAAACTCGCTGCCGTTATAAGCCCGTTTAAAACCTAACTGCGCTTTGGCACCTTCAACACCTAAACGCCTGCCTGTCCACTGCTCGCGCTGCGGATCGCGCTTGCGCACAAAAAGCACTTCGTTATAAGAAGTATCTCCCGTTCCCTGCGTATCTTTAAAGATCAGCAAAGCAGCATCAGCTTCTTTATAGCCCGAAAAATAATACAGATCGGGGTTGGGGTGATAAACATAATCTACATCGTTTGAAAACACACGCTCGGGGTAGGCAAATATCACCGCAACCGAATTGGGCGGCATTAATTTACGTAATGCTTCGCGCCTGCCGGCATGAAATTCTTTACTCAGGTAATCCTTAGGTACGTTTGGGCTTTCCTGCGAAAAGGCTGTTATTGTACCCAGGCACAGTGCCGCAGTTGCGAAAAAGGTTTTAGTTAATAGTTTCATTGTAATTAGGTGTTAAAAACCGGCTGAAGTTACAAATATATAATAGTTTTTATCAAACTAAATATTTAGTTACAAGTGGCTAAGACGTACAAACTATAATTTAATATATTCGTTATTCAATTGCGTACAAGCACAATAAGTTTATAAACAATGCCCTACACTTGCCCTAAATGCGACCGTGAACTGACCAGCGAAAGCCAAAGGCACTACTGCGCCCGGGTAAGTCTGGACGACCTGTTTAAAGGCAAACCCGATGAACTGCTTTTATTGTTTGATAAGCTACTGGCCGAAGTTGCCGACTGGCCCGATGTATTGGTGGGCACCACCCCCAACTGCATTACGTTTGTACACCGGCAAACTTTTTTCGTTATCCGCCCTATGCAAAAAGTGCTCGACCTGAAGTTTTACTCGGCTATACAACTAACAGAACCACCGGTAATAAAAAGTACCGCTACCGCGGGCCGGTTTGAGAACCACATCAGGCTGAGCCACACCGGCGAATTAAAGCCGCAGTTGTTTAATTGGATACGGGGATCGTATGAGTTGTTGTAGCATCACCAAGTAATGTGAACAATAGCTAAGGATTTATAACCATGCAGATGGGTAATACAAGTTGGCGATTAGATGTTCCGATATCGCTCAGCATAACAGAAATTATAAAAACATAAAAAAGGACATTACTCAAAACTATCTCTTTTTTGCCGCTATAAGACTAATGGGTTGGCGATATTGTACGTTTTTAAACTTTTAGCAATTTCGAAAAGCAACCTTGTTTGACTTTGTTTGCTTTGTCCCTTAGCTACAACGCTATTTAGTGTTAGCATCTTATTAAAGCACAAAGTTGTTAAGTAAACCTGCTGATTTGATGAAATACCGCCGGTTTCTGGAAATTTGGCATCTAAAGACCAAATTACAAATCTTCGTGTGCCCATGTCAAAACTTTTAACACTTAGGTTTTTCACATCTGTTTGTAAGCTATTACGAAAATATTCAAGTTCGTAGGTGATATATCCTTCAATTGCTTCTTGCTGTTGGGCATATGTCAATTTGGTCAAAATCATTTTAGCAGGTATAGGTGGGAGGTCTATTATTGACGTTTGAAAAATGGTTTTACCAAAGAGTAAGTAATGTTGATTGCTTGTTGCAGCATCGGATTTTTGCTCTTTTATGTTCGGTTTTTTTATCTCTAAAGTAAAAGAGTGACTTTTTCCTAAATAGAGGATACGGCTTGCTGTATTACCCGCTATAAATTGATATTTAAACATCTCTTTGTTGACATCTGGTTGTGCCGAAACGTTGCATGCTATTATAATAAACAACAATAGAAATAAAGTACTGATAGGGTTTCTCATTGCTTAAATATAACAAAAAAGGGACATGGCTCAACACCACATCCCTTTTGAATTCTTACTTTTTAATTTTGACTTAGTAACGGTAGTACTCCGGTTTAAACGGACCTTCAACAGTTACACCAATATACTCAGCCTGATCCTGGTCTAAAACTTCCAGTTCAACACCAATTTTTTCCAGGTGTAAACGTGCAACTTTTTCGTCGAGGTGTTTAGGCAAGGTGTAAACTTCGTTTTTGTAAGCCGCACCGTTTGTCCAAAGCTCAATCTGAGCCAAGGTTTGGTTGGTGAACGAATTACTCATTACAAAGCTTGGGTGGCCAGTGGCGCAACCTAAGTTTACCAAACGGCCTTCTGCTAATACAATAACATCTTTACCGTCGATAGTGTATTTATCAACCTGTGGTTTAATTTCAATTTTGTTGCTGCCATAAGCGCCGTTTAACCAGGCCATGTCAATCTCGTTATCAAAGTGGCCAATGTTACAAACGATGGCTTTGTCTTTTAACGCGCGGAAATGCTTTTCGCGAACGATGTTTTTGTTACCTGTTGCAGTAACAACAATATCAGCTTCTTTAATAGCAGTATCCAATTTCTTAACCTCGAAACCTTCCATTGCTGCCTGTAGCGCGCAGATAGGATCAATTTCGGTAACAATAACACGTACGCCCGAGTTACGTAATGAATCGGCAGAACCTTTACCCACATCGCCATAACCGCAAACAACAGCCACTTTACCGGCCATCATTACATCGGTAGCGCGGCGGATGGCATCAACCAATGATTCGCGGCAACCGTATTTGTTATCGAATTTCGATTTGGTAACCGAATCGTTTACGTTGATGGCTGGCATTGGTAATGTACCGGCTTTCATACGTTCGTATAAACGGTGTACGCCTGTAGTGGTTTCTTCAGATAAACCTTTAATATCGGCAACCAGTTCGGGGTAACGGTCTAAAACCATATTGGTTAAATCGCCGCCATCATCCAATATCATGTTTAACGGTTTGCGGTCTTCACCAAAGAAAAGGGTTTGCTCAATACACCAGTCAAACTCCTGCTCGTTCATACCTTTCCAGGCGTAAACAGAGGTACCTGCGGCAGCAATTGCAGCGGCGGCATGATCTTGTGTTGAGAATATATTACATGACGACCAGGTAACTTCGGCACCCAGTTCAATCAAAGTTTCAATTAAAACAGCAGTTTGGATGGTCATGTGTAAACAGCCTGCAATACGTGCGCCCTTCAATATCTTAGCCGGACCGTATTCTTTACGCAGCGCCATTAACCCCGGCATTTCTGCCTCTGCCAATTCAATCTCTTTGCGCCCCCAGGCAGCCAGCGAAGGATCCTTCACTTTGTTTTTAACGTATGCAGTTTCTACTGATGACATATTATTCTATTTTTTGAGTTGCAAAAATAGTGAATATAAATATTTTAACGAAATGCGGGGAGGGTAACATTACCAAGCTATGGCACAAATGTTTTTTTGACACCCCAGGCTGTTAGGTAGCCACAGGTATTGGGCCTTCATGGTTTTTTAACCGAGAATTTTTCTGATTCAAAAGCGGTATATATTAATAATACCACTAAAGCACATGCCCAAAATATATTATAAGTAAACAAAATGGGTTCGCTGCTGCTACTTATCTCGGGGCCTAAAAAGGGGTATAGCATAACGCAGGCAAAGGATACGCAATAAACGATAGTAAAAATAATTACATATCTTATTTTAGGAGTCAACTGTTTATTGTAATAACAAAACAATAGCCCGGCAACACCCAGATACTGGCTAATATCTTTTAAGTTGCTCATTTGTACATAAAACAGCCCGCTATGGCTACCTTGTATTAAAAAATAGTAACCAACCCGTGTTAAAATAATCCAAAAACAAAGTATAGCTATTCTCATTGTGCGCAAACGGTAAAACGGCCTTCATTATCATAAACCCCGTACCTTTCAAGGTTGTTATATTCACCCCCCCGTTGGAACGTCACCTTATCTGCGTTTTCTCTAAAAGCGTTTTTAAGGTCATAGTGATCTCTCCATTTTTCAGATCGTCCACTTTTTACCCGGCCTTCCATTGTTGATAAGGTTTAAATTATGCAGCTAATATAACTATTATTATAATTCAAAAATAGTACCCCCGGCGGTTTAATATTACTATAAAGCAACAGGATATTAGCTAATATATACCTGTTTTTTAGCTATAAGAGCGATAGAAGATTACGCAGGTAAACACGTTTTAAAATTGGAGGCCCGCAACCCGGTTTGCCTTTAAATTAAAAAGCTACCTGCAATACTCAAGTATTACAGATAGCTTTCAAACTATTAGTTTTATATTATTAACCTATAATTGTAGGTTATTAAGCTTCATTTAAAGCACAGGCGGTAAAATTTCCATCTTTATCGCACGCGCCGCATCTCCCAACATTATTATATTCACATCTTTCTTTAGGTGACATATCTCCGTCTCCTCCGGCTATTTTTGCCATTTCTTTTCTTGAAAGTGGAGTGAATTTCATCTTTGAAGCTGGTTGAGTTGGGTTTGTTTTCATTTTATTTAGAATTAAAGATGTTAGCTAATTTAAGTATTTTTTTAAACCAAATAGTATGCCAAAAATCTTATCCGGTTAATTAAAACGTATTACAATTCTACATTATTACCTGCTGCATACTATAAAATTGTTTAACACAGTAAAATTGCTTACATATTTAAACTTAAATATTGTTTAGGGTTTACCGGCTGCCCGTTTTTACGGATCTCATAATGCAGGTGCGGACCGGTTGAGCGGCCAGTTGAGCCCACTTTACCTATCATATCGCCTACGGTAACGCGTTGCCCCTCTTTTACATTTATTTTTGAAAGATGCCCGTACCAGGTTTCCAGGTTATTGGCATGCTTAATTTTAATACAATTACCATAACCGCCTGCTTTGCCGGCAAATATTACCCTGCCGCTGGCTGTACATTTAACCGGGTCGCCACGGTGGCCCGAGAAATCGATCCCCGGATGAAACTCCCTTCCACCAAAATCAAACGGGTTGCCACGAGATCCAAAAAATGAGGTGAACGAGCTTAACCGTGGGTAACCCATTGGGGTAAAAGCGATGTTGTTTACTACCTTATCAAGGTAATTGCTAAAATCGCTATATAATTTTGTGTCGCTTTTGGGCTTATCCTCTACGTTAAGTTTACGGAAAGAGAAACCATGCAAACCACGCTTGCTCATAAAATTGTTTATGGTTTTAAGCTTGGCCTGTATATCCTGCAAATAGGACACCGCCTGGCTACGATTACCTTCTTTTTCGGCATTTGTAAGCAGCGCATCCTGCGAATCTTTTTCTATCTGGCCCTGTAATGCTGCTACCTGCGATTGCAGCCTGCTGTTTTCCTGTCTTTGCTGCACTGATTGTGTACTTAAACGTACAATGGCCGTCATCAATATCATAACAACGATCAGTACTGCCGCTACAGCTACTTTTAATGAGTTAAAGTGTTTGGCTTTTACCTGCACAATACGTGGCTGGGCATTATTTTTTCGAGTAATAATTCCCATACCTAAATCTTTAATTTTAAGTTCATCAAATAGTGTTAATTAGGGTTAACATTACTAAGCATGCAATATAAAAATTATTTTTAAAAATGCATATCGCCGCTATTATAACGGAAACGTCAATTATTACTGATTATTCTGATTAGGGGTTGTTTTTATTTTGAATTAAGTATTTTTGTATTGAATATAAGCGAAGTAAAATTATGTACCCAGAATATTTAGTTGCCCCAATGCGGGAAGAATTAACCAAAGTTGGTTTTGAAGAGTTAAAGGATGCAGATGCAGTTAACGCGGCTATTAAAGGCGAAGGCACTGTGTTTGTAATGGTAAATTCGGTTTGTGGTTGCGCTGCAGCAAATGCACGCCCCGCTGCACGTGCAGCGGCTGCTAACGAAAAACACCCCGACCGTTTAGTAACCGTTTTTGCAGGTATGGAAACTGAGGCTGTTAACGCTGCCCGTAACCTGATGCTGCCTTACCCGCCATCATCACCATCAATGGCTTTGTTTAAAGATGGTAAGCTGGTACACATTATAGAACGCCACCAGATAGAAGGCCGCCCGGCACAAATGATTGCCGATAACCTGATAGGTGCGTTTGAGCAATATTGCTAATTAAATTCAAGACGTAAAGAGTCAGGATACAAGACAAAAGAGAAGCCCGGTGTAAATACACCGGGCTTCTCTTTTATATAAATAAGCTTCCTATTTAGTGTTGATTATTTTTAAGTTTTTCCAGTCGCCGGGCGAGCCGTTACCCACCCAGTAACCAATTTTTGTACCGCCTGTGTTTGTTAGTGGGGCAACCTCCAACACGGCCTTTTGTATGTTGTTCACATATACACTGATCTTTTTTGGCGTAACCGTAATACGCACATGAAACCATGCATCAGGATTAGGCGCGGGCACAACCGCCTGCTCGTATTTATTCGGGTACTTCTCCCGCAGTAACGGCCAATCGTATTTGGGTATGGCAATGTATTGTACCCCGTGGCTTTTCCTTACAGCGTCATTAGCTAAAAAGTTAAATGGCCTGAAATACACACATTCGTAAGTAGTATCGTTTAACCCATGAAAGGCGATGCCCACAAAACTACCCTGTGGGATGTTGTTGCCTTTAACATCAAACGCTATTGTGCCGCTTTTAAATTGTTTGTTATTAAGCCATGCAAGGCCGGCATTATCTACCCCATTGAGGTGCAGGCTTCCATCGTGCCCAATGCTTAATTGCCGGTTAACTACGGTAACATCCGCCGTTTTTGGTTTGGCTTGCTGGCCAAAGCAATTGATTGTGCCCAGGCAAGCGGTCAGGAAAAACAATGCTTTATATATTTTCATACTCATTAGTTGCTTTACTCTGTCTTCAAACTTTTAACCGGGTTTGCTAATGCCGCTTTTATACTTTGGTAACTAACCGTTAGTACTGTTATAGCAATTGCGCCTATGGCGGTCAATGCAAATATCCACCAGGAAAGTTCGGCGCGGTATTTATAATCCTGCAGCCAGCCATGCATCAGGTAATAGGCCATTGGTATGGCTATCAGCAGGGATATACTCACCAGGATAATAAAATCCGTCGACATTAAGCGCCATAAATTAAATACCGATGCACCCAACACCTTGCGCACGCCTATCTCCTTAATGCGCTGCTCGGCCATGAAAGATGCCATGCCAAATAAGCCCATACAGCTGATGAATATGGCAAGCAGGGTAAAGAAGCCTGCCAGCTTGCCCACGCGTTCTTCGTTGGCAAATTTTTTGGCGTATTCTTCATCTGTAAACTTATATTCAAATGGGCTGCCCGGATCATATTTTTTAAATACGGCCTCAATTTTTGCCATGGCATCGTGGGTGCTCTTTTTAGGGTTAAGGCGGATATCTATCATGCCTTCCACATCATTGCTTAACACAAAAATGCTTGGCTTTACAGGCTCATATGGCGATGACATCACCATATCTTTTATTACACCTATCACCTTATATTTCCTGCCCCAGTCTATCATTTCGCCTACTGCATGTTTAAAGTTCATGAATTTAGCGGCCGATTCATTCAGTATCATGGACGTTGTATCGCTCACATAAGCCCGTGAAAAATCCCGGCCTTCAATAATTTTCCAGTTGGCCACTTTACCAAATTCGGGGGTAATGCGTATTGTGCCAAAATCATCTTGCAGATCGGGGGCTTTACCGCGCCAGTTTAGACCGCTGTTGTTTGAATAAACCCCGGTAAGTGGACTGCCAGATTCGGCCATTTCTATAATAGCGCCACTCTGCAACAGATCGTTACGCACAGCAGCGAAATTTTTATGGATATCGTCAGATTTCATGCCCATTTGCACCAACCCGGTACGGTCATAGCCTACCGGCCTGTTTTTGGTAAACTGCACCTGCCTGAACACAATGATGGTACATATTATTAATGTAGCCGATACAAAAAACTGCAGTACCACCAAAATCTTGCGCGGCAATGCCGCGTACCTGCCCGCCTTAAATGTTCCCTTTAATACTTTAACCGGTTGAAATGATGATAAATAAAACGCCGGGTAACTGCCCGCAACAACCCCGGTAAATAAAGTAAAGCCCAGCCCCAGTACCCAAAATAACGGGTTAGCCCAAAGAATACCTACGGTTTTACCGGCAACCTGGTTAAACCAGGGTAATATCAGCAATACCAATATTATTGAGAAAATAAAGGCGAAGGCCGTTACCATTAACGATTCGCTAAAGAACTGGCCGATAAGCTGGCTGCGTAACGAACCCACCGTTTTACGGATCCCCACCTCTTTGGCGCGCTTCTCTGACCGGGCGGTGCTCAGATTCATGAAATTAATACAGGCCAGCAGTAACACAAACACACCTATAATGCCAAACAGCCATACGAACTGTATATCGCCGCCGGTGTTGATCCCGTCTTTAAATTCAGAATACAGGTGCCACCTTTCCATAGGGTGTAAAAAAACCACTGGTTTAAATGATGCGCCAACCTTGTCGCCGGCCAGGGCAATATTTTTTTCTTTCAACCCCTTAATACGGGCGTTTACTTTATTGATATCAGCCTTATCATTCAACTGCGCAAATATCTGGAACGAGTTATTACCCCACTGTGTGCTGGCCCGTTTTATCCAATCCTGACTGATCGGGT
>Ga0247741_1000090_pt1 | contig 67931 bp, 57 predicted proteins | sample UWRJL213509R2_FD_180945 | JGI IMG/M metagenome (GOLD analysis project Ga0247741, IMG submission 180945) | Plant litter microbial communities from Arlington Agricultural Research Station in Wisconsin, United States - UWRJ-L213-509R-2 | ecosystem: Environmental > Terrestrial > Plant litter >... | reverse complement strand
TACTACAGACGAAATCGAATGTTTTTTTAGTGAAAACAAAGGAACTTACATTCATACTTTTGATAATCGAAATTATCTGATCGATTCGACTTTAGAAATTTTGGAGCAGGATTTAGATATGAAAAATTTCTTTCGCGTAAGCAGAAAATTCATTGTTCCGCTTCCGGCAATTAAAGAAATTCAGGTTTATACCAATTCCCGATTGAAAGTGATTTTACCAACGTATAAAGAAGACGAAGTTATTGTAAGCCGCGAAAGAGTACAGGATTTTAAAATCTGGCTGGGATAAAAAATCCAACTATTCAATTTAACAGCTAATCTGAAATTTCGTGGTGAACCGGATTGAAATCCGGCCTTACAATATAAACCATTCCTACGGAATTCATTTCAACATTAAAGAGCCAGCGGCTCGATCCATTTTGTAGTTTACCCATATCGAATCAGCATTAAAAACATAAAAAAATCCTTCATTTGAAGGATTTTTTTATGTTTTTTATTTACTTACTCAAACGATGCAAAGTATAAGTCATAGCACTTAAAAGGAAAAAGGCCATAATTTGGTGAATTAATCCTAATGCTAACGGAACGTTGTATAAAAGTGTAAAAACACCCAATAAAAACTGAATGAAAACGAAAATTACCAGAGTTTTGATTCCGCTTTTTTGTGTTTGGGTAAGCGAAAATCTACTGCTTTTGTAAGCTAGAAAAACAATCAGCGCTACAACAACATAAGCAAAAGTTCTGTGTACAAACTGAACACCGCTTTTTCCTTCAATTAAATTTTTAACCAATGTAGGCTGTTCAATAAAAACAGAATCATGTATAAATTGTCCGTCACTCATTAAAGGCCAGTGATTGTGAATTAATCCTGCATTTAATCCGGCCACAAAGCCGCCATAAATAATTTGAATTAGCAAAGCTACTAAAGCATATCTGGCAATATTTCGAAGCGGAATTATTTTATTGATGTGGCGCGCAGGATAAATCAAATCTAGTGCAACCCATAAAGTATAAGCAAAAGTTACAAAGGCAAAAGTAAGGTGTAGAGATAGTCTGAAATGGCTAACATCCGGATTATCAATTAATCCGCTGCGAACCATAAACCAGCCTAAAAATCCCTGAAAACCTCCCATTGCTAATAGAACGATGCATTTTTTAATAGTTGCACGATCCAGTTTTTTTCTGATTAAGAAATAAACAAATGGTACAAAGAAAACAAGTCCAATAATTCTACCAATGAAGCGGTGAAACCATTCCCAGAAATAAATAAACTTATAATCTGAAAGCTGAAAATCGTTATGAATATTGATTTTTTGATACTCAGGAAATTTCTTGTATTGTTCAAAAGCATCATTCCATTTTGCATCTGTCAAAGGCGGGAAAGTATCCGTTACCAAATGCCAGTCGGTCATGGATAAACCTGAGTTTGTCAGACGCGTAATTCCGCCAACAACGACCATTAAAAACAATAAAACACAACCTGATAGTAACCAAATAATTACTGATTTATTTTCTTTTTTCATTTTATAAAATACTTATTCTTACACTTTTTTTAAACCAAGTTTTTCTGCTCTTTTAATTATAAAATCATATGCTGCCTGATATTCATTCGGAATATCACCTTCTAAAATAGCTTCTTTTACAGCTTCTTTTAAAACCCCAATTTCACGACCAGGCTGCAAATCGAATATTTTCATAATTTCTTCACCAGAAATTGGCGGCTGAAAATTACGTACATGATCCCGTTCTTCTACTTCGACAATTTTCTTGCGAACGATTTCAAAGTTCTTATGATATTTCTTGAATTTCGACGGGTTTTTAGTCGTGATATCGGCTTCACATAATGTCATCAAATTTTCGACATCTTCTCCTGCATCAAAAACCAAACGGCGAACTGCACTGTCTGTAACAATATCCTGCGCCAAAACAATGGGACGCGAACTCATAATCACCATTTTTTGCACAAATTTCATTTTGTGATTCAGCGGCATGTGCAAACGTTCGAATATTTTTTTTGCCATTTTTCCGCCTAAAAACTCGTGTCCGTGAAAAGTCCAGCCTTGTTTTTTATTGAAACGTTTTGTTGGTGCTTTCCCGATATCGTGCAATAAAGCCGACCAACGGAGCCAAACATCATCTGTGTTTGGGCAAATATTATCTACAACTTCAAGCGTGTGATAAAAGTTGTTTTTATGAGTATGACCCTCAATTTCTTCCACCTGATTTAAAGCCGTTAATTCAGGAAGAATAATTTCTAAAAGTCCGGTTTGGTATAAAAGTAAAAACCCAACAGAAGGTTTGTCTGTCGAAAGGATTTTGTTCAGTTCATCAACAATTCTTTCACCTGAGATAATTTTAATTCTTTCCGCATTTTTGGTAATGGCGTCAAGCGAATTTTTCTCGATTTCAAAACCCAGCTGATTTGCAAAACGTATTGCTCGAAGCATTCGTAAGGGATCATCCGAATAAGTGATGCTTGGATCCAGAGGTGTTTTTATTGTTTTGTTTTCCAAATCTGCCAATCCGTTGAATGGATCAGAAAGATCACCGAAAGTTTTTTCGTTTAATGATAAAGCCAAAGCATTAATGGTAAAATCACGACGGTTTTGGTCATCTTCAAGAGTTCCATTTTCAACAATTGGATTGCGGCTGTCAAAATTGTAAGATTCTTTTCGGGCTCCAACAAATTCAATATCAGTATCTTCAAAGCGAAGCATTGCAGTTCCGTAAGTTTTAAAAACCTGAACTTTAGGTTTTTTAGGAAGTAATTCAGATACTTTTAAAGCCAATTCGATTCCGCTGCCAACCGCAACAACATCTATGTCTTTTTTAGAACCTCGGTTTAAAAGTAAATCGCGAACAAATCCGCCAATAACGTAACTGTCAACGTTGAGTTCCTCAGATGCTTTCGAAATTATTTCGAAGATTTTATGTTGTAAAGCTGTTTTATAGTTTGTTTGTATAGCCACGAATTCAGGAATTTTTAATATTACATTTCTATTCTTAAAGAGAATGAAAGGTCTGCAAATTTACAACATAGTAAATGCCTATTATAATGTAATGGTTACTTTTTTATAGAAATTCACAATTTGACGTGTAGAATTTAGTGTATTAGAAAAAGGTTGCCACGAATTTCACGAATTTCCACGAATCACATTGGAATTCCAAAAAGAATTGGTGAAAATTAGTGTAATTCGTGACAAAAAAATAGTAGCGTAATTGTGCCTTATAGGACTATTGAACAAATCAATATTTATCTCTTATTTTTAGAATTTCAATTTGTATTTTTGAATCATACAAAAAAGCACAAATGAAAATAGTTATATCGCCGGCAAAATCTTTAAATTTCGAAAAAGAATTACCAACTTCTCAATTTACAGAACCAGCTTTTTTAAAAGAAGCACGTTTGGTTCATAAAGTTTTAAAACCTAAAAAACCTGCTGAATTATCAGAATTAATGTCGATTTCAGAGAAATTATCGGATTTAAACTGGGAGAGAAATCAAAAATGGAAAACACCTTTTTCTCCGGAAAATGCCCGTCCGGCGGTTTATACTTTTGATGGAGATGTTTACACCGGTTTAGACGCTTATACAATTCCGTTAGAAAAATTAGATGCTTTACAAAATAAACTAAGGATATTATCAGGACTTTACGGAATTTTAAAACCGCTTGATTTAATGCAGGCATACCGTTTAGAAATGGGAACAAAATTGCCTGTTGGTGAATATAAAAAACTGCACGAATTTTGGAAACCAACCGTTACCAAAGCTTTAAATAAGGAATTAACAAAAGGAGAATTATTCGTGAATTTAGCCAGTAACGAATATTTTTCGGCTGTTGATGTAAAAGCTTTAAAAGTTCCTGTAATTACTCCCGATTTTAAAGATTATAAAGACGGAAAATTGAAGATCATCAGTTTTTTTGCAAAAAAAGCAAGAGGTATGATGGTGCGTTATATTATCGATACAAATGCTGAAACGATTGACGATTTAAAAGGTTTCAATTACGACGGATATGGTTTTGATGCCAATCTTTCGAAAGGAAATAATTTAGTTTTTACAAGATAGTTTTTTAAGATGCTTAAGTTCTTATGTACAGAGTTGGAGACTCGGTTCATATTGTAGGCAGGGATTTCAATTCCTGTATAATAATCAATAAATAATTTCAAATCACCAATTAAAAAAGCCGGGTTAAATAAATAGCCCGGCTTTTTCGTATTATAAATCAATTATTATAATTATTATTAATGCATTGCATCAGCAGGATTAATCTTGTTCTTTCCTTTTTTAATTAAAAGGATAATCGGTATACAACATAAAAACATAATTCCTAAGTACATGAAAATATCCATATATGACATTACTGTACTTTGTTTCATAACGGCAAAATCTAATGCCTGATATGCTTTTTTAAGGGCAACATCGTCACTGTAGCCTTTCGCCATAAAGGCTCTTTGCATTCCTGCAATACGTTGTTGAACATCGTATTTTGCAGGATCTAAATTGTTCAATAAATTTACTCTGTGTTCCTGACTGAAACGCGTGATAAAAGTGGTAATAATGGCAATACCAAAAGAACCTCCTAATTGACGCATCATTCCGGTAAAAGCAGCACCTTCACCAATTTGTTTTCCTTTTAAAGTTGAAAGCGAAAGTGTGGTAATAGGAACGAAAAGTAATCCAAGACCAATTCCTCTTAATATCAAAGGCCAATACATGTGTTCAACACCGGTATCTGGCGTCATACGTGTCTGCATCATAAAAGTAAAGAAGAAGAAAACTAAAAATCCAACTCCCACCATATAACCCTGCGGAACACCTTTCTGAATCATATTACCAACAAATGGCATCATGATCGCCGTTGTAATAGAACCTGGAATCAATAACATTCCGGCATCTGTTGCAGTCCATCCTAAAATAGATTGCGTGTAAATCGGGATAATTAAAGTCGAACCATATAATCCGAAACCAAGAATAAAACACATTACGGTTCCAATTCTTAAATTTCCATCTTTTAAAACACTTAAGTTTACAATTGGATGTTTGTATGTCAGCTCTCGCCAGATAAACAATATTAATCCAAGAACGGTAACAACACTTAAGGTTACAATTAATGAATCGTTAAACCAGTCGTCTTGTTGACCATGTTCTAATACGAATTGTAAAGATCCAATGAAAGAAGCTAATAATATAATTCCCCACCAGTCAACCTGATTGGCTTTTAATTTTTCACCATATTTCGGACTTCTGACAAAAGTCAAAGCCAAAATAGTCGCTATAATTCCTAATGGAATATTGATATAAAAGATATAGGGCCATGAATAATTATCTACTAAATAACCTCCCAAAGGCGGGCCTAATGTTGGACCAACAATTACACCCATTCCGTAAATAGCCTGCGCCATACCACGTTTTGCAACCGGATAACTTTCGGTAATAATAGTCTGGGCTGTTACCAATAAAGCTCCACCTCCCATACCCTGAACAAACCTGAAAGCAACCAATTCCCAAATATTACTGGCATTACCACACAAAAAGGAGCAGACTGTAAATATTATGATAGAAGCCACAAAATAATTACGTCTTCCAAATTGCTGCGATAGCCAGCTCGTCATCGGTATTACGATAACATTCGCAATTGCGTATGCCGTAATTACCCAGGCCACATCTGTCAAAGTAGCACCAAGGCTGCCTCGCATGTCTGTTAGCGCTACGTTTACAATGGTCGTATCTACGATTTCAAGCAAGGCACAAAGTACTGCTGTAATCGTGATTATGACACGTCTGTAACCGTATTCTACTAAATCGTCGTCTGCTTGTACTGCTGCTGCCATATTTTATTTTAAATGTACGTCTACGTCAACATTCATTCCCGGACGTAGTAATTTTACTTTTTCCGGATCGTTTGATTCATCTAAACTAATTTTCACAGGCAATCTCTGAATTGTTTTTACGAAGTTACCTGTCGCGTTATCAGGAGGTAATAATGAAAAACGGGATCCTGTAGCGGGAGAAAATGAAGTTACAATTCCTTTAAATTCATAATTTGGATAAGCATCAACTTTTAAACTTACTTTTTGCCCCACAACCATTTTGTTTAATTGTGTTTCTTTAAAATTAGCTACAACCCAGGCTTCAGTATTATTAATGATATAAAATAAAGATTGTCCCGGCTGAACCAATTGTCCTGGCTGAATATCTACTTTAGAAACCTGACCGTCGATAGCTGCAGTAACAACTGTATAACTAAGATTTAATTTAGCAACATCAAGCATAGTTTTTGCTTTTTTAATATTTGCAGAAGCAACTTCTGTTTGTTTATCAGAAACTTTTGATTTTGACTGAATTACAGATTTTTGGTAGGAAGAAGCTCTTTGCTGCTGTTCTAAAACACGAACTTGATTTTCTGCTTCGTCTTTTGCAGTCTGAGCCTGTTCAAATTGTTGTTTTGTAATGGTATGCGTTTTATACAAATTGTTGTAACGGTTGAAATCGTTTGTCAATTGTCTCAATCTAATTTTTGCACTTTCGATAGAACCACCTGCAGATCTCATTTGCGCATCAGAAACTGAGATGCTTGCATAAGCACTTCCAATATCTGCTTTTGCAGCTTCATATTGACCTTCAGCGCCTAATAAAGCAGCATTTGCTTCATCAATCTTCAATTGGTAATCTCTTTTATCGATAGTAAATAAAGTATCTCCTTTTTTTACAAAATCATTATCTTTTACATACACTTTGCTAATATATCCTGAAACTCTCGGGATAATCGGATTCATTTTTTTCTCAATCTGAGCATCATCCGTTTCTTCGTGAGCCTGTCCGTGTAAGTATTTTGATATTCCGTAAGTTCCCCCCAATAAAACTAAAACAGTTAGTATTATGATGAATTTAGTATTTGTTTTTTTCTTTTCCATGAGAGCTATCGATTATATTTTAGAAAGATTGAATGATTGTGATAATTGTCCTGATACTGAAAGTAATTCGTAATATTTTTGAATAATAGTTGCTTTTGATACAGCTGTATTTATTTTAGCACTTAAATGTTCTACATCAGCTTCAACTAAATCATTAGTATCTGCTAATCCATTATCGAATTTATCTTTTACAAGTCTGTAGTTTTCAGCAGCTTGTTGAAGCGCTTCATCATAAACAACACTTTGATTAATAGCTAAGTCATAATCTTCAATAGATTTTTGAACTTCAACTTTAATGCGGTCTGTCATAATAGCTTCAGTATTTTTTACTTCTAGTGCTTTGCTTTCAGCTTCTTTTACATGCGCGCTGTTTTTTAGAATTCCCGATAAATCATAAGATAAACCTAAACCAAAATTCATTGCATATTTTACAGTAATTATATCTTTAAGATCTAATGCAGTGTAACCGCCAAGCAACGAAATAGTTGGATAATATCCTGATTTTGCTATTCTAATATTAGCTTCAGAAGCTTTTTGCTGCAAGCGAATTGCCTCTAAATCTTTTCTGTTTTCAAGAGCCAAAACATCAGATGTTGGTGCGTTGGTAGTCTTTAAGTTAAAGAAATCATCTTCATTAACCTGAATTTTTAAAGACGGATCTAATTTAAGGATTGTCGTTAAATAAAAATTAATGTTATTGATATTATTATTCGCTTCATCAATAGATAATTGTGTTTTAGAAACCAATAATTGTGCTTTCAATAAATCATTTCTTGGAATAATTCCGTTTTTTTCAAGTTCTGTAAAATCAGTAACACGTTGTTTGGCGCTTTTTTGATTTTCATTTAAAACATCCAGCGTTTTTTGTGCCTTATATAATGCAGTATAGTAAGTGATTACTGTTAGAGCAACATCCTCTTTTGTTTTGATAGCATTAACACTTTCAGCTTCATACATGCTTTCGTATGCATCAATATTGCTTTGAATTTTAAATCCTGCAAAAAGTGGTAAGCTTAAATTTGCCATTCCTATCATTGCGCGATCCGGAGAAGCTAAAGAAGCGCTTTCTCCCTGATTAGGCATATCAATCGAAGCTTTTGTTAGACGCTGATATTGCCCTGAAATCTTTAAATCAGGATATTGGTTATTTTTAACCGTTTGTAATTCGTACCTTTTTGAGTTTACCTTAGTATTGGCAAGCGTAACTTCGTTGCTTTTTTCCCAGGCCATTTTAACGGCTTCGTCTAAGGTTAAACTTGTTTTTTCTTGTGCTTCGATTGATGAAATTCCGATGAAGAAAATACCAAAGAGCATTAAATGATTAATTTTCATAAACAAGTAGAGCTTTTATAGTTTGTTGAATGTGCTTTGTAAGACTGTTTTTAATATAATCGTTATACAACGTTTCTGTGTTTAAGTTGAGTAATTCCTCAAAAAAAGGTTTATTCATATGAAAGTGAAAAAAAGTTCCGATGATTGTAGGCGTAATGAGCGGAATAATGACATCTTTTCTAAAGACTCCTTTTGACTGACCCTGAGTAATAATACTTTCAACAGATTTCAAATTTCCTTTCTTTAATTCTGTAAAGGCAATCATACTTTTTTCTCTTTTCTGAGAGTTAAGTTCAAAATGTAAAACTCTGAAAATCCCTTTGTTACAGCTGATTTTGCTGATGTAAATTTCAACGAGTTTGTTTACTTTTTCAAGAGGTTCGATATTTTCCTGTAATAAATTTTCAAGTTGTAATTTTAAATCAGAAGTTTTGTAAAGAATTAAAGCTTCCAGCAGCCTTTCTTTTGAGCCAAAATAATACGAAACCATGGCAATGTTTATTTTGGCATGTTTTGAGATATCCCGTATTGACGTACCCTCAAATCCTTTATCCGAAAAAAGCTTTTCAGCCACCTCGAGAATTTGAATTTTTTTATCGTTTAATTCGATGTATGACATAGTATTGTTTCTAATCGGGTACAAAATTAAACAAGCGTTTAAATTAAACAGTCGTTTAATTTTATTTTAACATAATATTAACATAGAACCTTATAGTAGGTTATGTTCAATAAAGAGTCAGAATGCTAAGGATTTTAAGGAAAGATTATATTAGTCCTGTTCAAATTCGTCAATTTTGTTTTTTAATGTACTAATCAAACTTGTTAGGCGACTGGATTTTTTTATCATTCTGGAAGTTGTAAATTCTTCACAAAATTTCTTCGATAATTTTAATTTTAAAGAATCAATTTTTTGTTTGTTTTTTAATGCTTCACATTGTTGTTTTAACTGTAATATGATTGCTTTATTTTCATCTAAATTAAATTGCTGACCCATTTCTGATTCAAAGAATATTTTTACAAAATCTAGAGGTAAGATGTCTTCTATAGTAGATTCAAGAGGAAGTAAACTAAACAAATCTTTTAATGTAAATGTATTTTTCGAATTATAAAAATCTCGTTGATTTTCTAATATGATATTTTTATTATCTCTTCCTTCTTTATCAGCATCAAAAATTAAAAACGAAGAGATATTTTCATCTTGTAATAATCTTGCAAAGCCAGGCATTTTGCTCGCACCGCCCGCAGCTTTAATTGAAAAGAAAAAATTACTGTGAAGATGATTTAAACAATGTGATATTATAATTTTGTCATCTCCACCTTCAACAACAATTATATTTTTAGGAATTAATTCTTTGAAAATGTTTAAACCAAATGCAGCTGTAAGTACATTATCATCGGTAATATTCGCTGTATCACTTAATTGTTTAATTTCAGTGGTAGATTTATTCTTTGTTACAATAAAATGTCTTTCTGGACAAAGTGTATCAATCATATATTGGCTATGAGTTGAGACTAAGACGGTATTGTTTTTTCCAATTTTTAATATTTCATCTCGCATATATTTAATTCCACTTGGATGTAAATGAACTTCAGGCTCGTCAATTAGAATGATGTTATTTTTCAAATTGTTTGAATCGTTTTGAGCGGATATAGAAAGAATTAAAGAAGTAAATTGCTTAAAACCATCACTACGTTGTGTCATATTATAATAATTAAATTTTTTATCCTTATCCTCAATTAATACTTCACAATTGTCTGAATTTATTGAGATACGTATCTTTATTTTATGCTCTTTCCAAATTTTATTTATGAATTTAGTAATGGATTCTGATAATCTTTCTTGAAGTTCATCTCTTCTTGCCTGATTTTTTAGTGCTTTTTCGATTGAAGATTTTATATCTGCATCTGTTTTCCTCCCAAATATGTTGAAAATATTTCTTAATGGAATAGAGATAGAAGGATCTTCTTTAAAATCGTTTAAATTTATTTGATGGTTAATTAAATAATCTGGATCTGCTTTCCAAATTTGAATAGCAGGAAGTTGTTTTATAAGAATAGATTCTATAGTTACTAATATCCATCCCTTAAGATTAGATTCGTTTACTAAACGTTGATTTTCGTTTAAAAAACTCTCAGCATTTTCTTTTGTTATAAGTTCTTTAATTGCATTTGTTGCATTTAATAAACCTATTGATTCAATTTCTTTAATAACGCCATTTGTTGTAACGTTTTTTTTTGTCAATACATATTCGTGTAGAGGTAAATCATCACCGTTAATATCTATTGTATAAGAAGTATCACTACCATTTTCTTTATTTAGGAATACATTTTTTGTGAAGGATTTAATTTCAAGTTTTTCCCAAATCTCACTGCTAAGACCAAATCTTTTTGGTATTAGCTTTTTCCACGACTCTTGTTCGTCCAATTCAAAAATTCCATAAATATCAATATAATTGTCATCGTCCTGTGCTTCCAATGAACAAAATGTATCATAATCAATATTGTCCAAACCGCTTCCAATTAAACTTATAGCATGAAGAATAGCACTTTTACCGCTTTCATTTAATCCAACAAAAAATGAAGTATTACTTTGATTTGAACTTTGTCCGCATAATTCGAATGGAATTGCAATATCTCGAATGCTTTTGAAATTTTCGATTTGTACACTTTTTAATCTCATATAAAATTTTGTTTGTTGTATGGGTTACTATCTCTAATTGTAATTATTATCGTTTTTAATGTTGTAAATCAACATGAATTTAACATTTTTAATGTAAAACATACGATTTATTTTTTAGCTAAATATAATCATAAATTATAAAAACTCAGGGACGGTTTTTTGTAAACAAAAAAACGGCTTCTAAAATTTTTAGAATGCCGTATATTTTTTAAATAATTAAAAAGAAAACTATCGAATCTCACCAACAAATTCCTCAATTTTACCAGAACCATTTTTACTCAAATGTTTAATAAAAGCACTGCCAATAATAGCACCTTTTGCAAATTTCGTAGCCTGATTAAACGTTTCCTTATTCGAAATTCCGAAACCAATAATCTGAGGATTTTTCAAATTCATGTTTGAAATTCTTTCGAAATAATCTTCCTGAACATTTCCAAAACCTGATTGAGAACCCGTAACACTTGCGGAACTTACCATATAAATAAATCCGTTTGAAACGCTGTCGATGAAACGAATACGTTCGTCTGAAGTTTGTGGCGTAATCAAAAACACGTTGATTAATCCGTATTTTTCAAAAATAGCCTTGTATTCGTCTGCATAAACATCAACTGGTAAATCGGGAATAATTAAACCGTCTATACCAATTTCAGCACATTTTTTGCAGAATGCCTCAACTCCGTATTGTAACATCGGATTAAAATAACCCATAATAATCAACGGGATTTTTACGCTTTCGCGGATGTTTTTCAGCTGATCAAAAAGAATTTGAGTTGTCATTCCGTTATGAAGTGCCGTTGTTGAACTTGCCTGAATCGTTGGTCCATCGGCCAAAGGATCACTAAAAGGCAAACCAATTTCGATTAAATCAACACCATTTTTTTCCAGATCCTGAATAATCTGAACCGTATCGTTTAAGTTAGGATATCCGGCAGAAAAATAGATTGAAAGTATCTTTTTATCTTCTTGTAATTTTTGAGTTATTCTGTTCATTTCTTATATGTTTTTTTTCTGCAATCCCGAAGCTTCGGGACAAAACCTTGTAGGTATTTATTAAGTTATTTTTTTACCAAAGCTACCAGTGTTGTAAAAATTTCACGCAGATCTAAATAGATTTAAGCTGATTTTTGCAGATTTTTTAATTAATTTAAATCTGCTCTAATCTGCCAAATCTGCGTGAAATAAAATCTTTTTTAATCTGTGCAATCTGTGGCATTATATCTAAATCTTCACAACTCGAGTTGTCCAATTATTATTTTGGTTTTCGACTAATAAAAGTCCGGAATCCGAATCATTCATTTGTCCAGCTAATTCACCTTTATTATTCCAAAAAGCACTTTGTCCTGCCGACGCATATCCCCAGGATTCTCCACTAAAATTAGCCATCAAAACATTCATTTTGTGTTTTTGAGCATAGCTTTGTAAATCTCGATACGCATTCGGAATACCATTTGGAGTAAAGAAAATACTGGCAATATAAATATCAGTTTCTTTTTTGCAGGCACTTTCCGGATGCAATGGATTATCAATATCGGCACAAATAGCAAAAGATATTTTTTGATTTTCAATCGTAATCATCGGATTATAATCAAAAGAAGATTGAAAAAACTCATCTTCGCCTTCATGCAAAAATTGCTTCGTATAAACTTCAACTGAATTATCAGGAGAAATAATAAATTCTCCAATAAACAGTTCATTTTCGATTTCAATTGGCGCGCCGGCAATAATGATAATATTGTTTTCAACAGCCAATTTTTTCAAATGCTCTAAACGAGAATCATCTTTATTGAAAGTCAATTTCTGAGCATCTTCTCTTTCGTAACCAGTAATAGACATTTCAGGAAATGCGATTAATTTTGCTCCGTTTTGCGCCGCCAATTCAATAAAATGATAATGATCTAATAAATTAGCTTCAATATTTCCTCTGTTTGGCTTTGTTTGCGCTGCTGCTAAAATCATTTTCTGATTGAATGTTTATAATTAATTTTCCATATAAATCCAGGCTTCAATTCCGGATCTTAATGTTACGCGGACTCTTTTATAAGCATTCGATTCGAATACATCTACTTTTAAAAGATCAGTATTTGAAATAGTGAAAACAACACCATGTATCGTGTCTGAAAGATCGTCGCTTGGAACGACCACGACGTAATCTGCCATTCCAAATTCTTCTTCTATTTGAAGGCTTTTTAGTTTGTGCCCCAAAAGTGAATCAGGAGTTCCAGTCAATACTTTATTAAAAAGTCGCATTTGAATTTCTTTCGACCTTAATGTTCCGTATGAGAATAACTTTTCCATAAATTACTATTTTTCTCGTTAGTTGTTTTTGAGTTAGGAATTGGGAATGCCCAAATTATTAAACTATAACTTAAAATATTCAATATAATTATCTAAATCTTTATCACCTCGACCAGAAAGACTTATAACTACAATATCAGTTGGTTTAAACTTTTTTTGATCTAAAACCGCAAATGCATGCGCACTTTCAATAGCCGGAATAATTCCTTCTAATTTCGTCAATTGTAAACCTGCATTCATCGCGTCGTCATCGGTAACGGAGAAAAATTCTCCACGTCCGGTTTGTGCCAAATGAGCGTGCATTGGTCCAACTCCCGGATAATCCAAACCTGCAGAAATTGAATACGGTTCTGTAATTTGCCCGTCAGGAGTTTGCATTAAAAGGGTTTTACAGCCGTGAATAACGCCTACTTTTCCTAATTTACTAGTTGCTGCACTATGACCGCTATCAACGCCCTTTCCGGCAGCTTCAACGGCAATAATTCCAACTTCAGGCTCGTGTAAAAAGTGATAATATGTTCCTGCGGCATTACTTCCTCCGCCGATGCAAGCTACAACATAATCAGGATTTTCTCGCCCTTCTTTTTCTTTTAACTGCCATTTTATTTCTTCTGAAATTACACTTTGAAAACGTGTAACCATATCCGGATAAGGATGCGGCCCAATCGCCGAACCAATAATATAATGTGTGTCAACTGGATTATTAATCCAATCGCGAATTGCCTCGTTTGTAGCATCTTTCAACGTTCTTGAACCCGAAAGTGCCGGACGAACCTCAGCGCCTAACATTTTCATACGGGCCACATTTGGTGCCTGACGCGCAATGTCGATTTCGCCCATATATACGATGCATTGTAAGCCCATTAAAGCACAGACTGTTGCCGTTGCCACACCATGTTGACCCGCTCCGGTTTCGGCAATAATACGTTTTTTACCCAAACGCTTGGCTACCAAAATTTGCCCAATCGTATTGTTAACTTTATGGGCGCCGGTATGGTTCAGGTCTTCTCTTTTTAAATAGACTTTGGTATTGTATTTTTCAGATAAACGCTTCGCAAAATAAAGCGGACTAGGGCGACCAACATAATCTTTTAGCAATTGATCAAACTCTGCCTTAAAACTTGGTTCACTTGTTATTTTTAAGTAATTCTGGCGTAATTCTTCTACATTTGGATAGAGCATTTCGGGAATATAAGCTCCACCAAATTCTCCGTAATATCCTTTTTCGTTAACGTTAAAGTTCATTTCGTTTAAAGTTTAAAAGTTGGCAACATCAAATTTTCGTTTGAAATTGCTAAATAGATTTTTGTTTTTTAGCCCCGCTTCGATTTCAAATTTACTATTTACATCGATAGCATAAATAGGTAAATTGGTTTTTGAAATTTCTTCGATGGCTTTTAATTCCTGAATTCCGATTCCACCGCTCAAAAAGAAGGGTTTGTCAGACTTGTATTTTTTTAATATCGTCCAGTCAAAAGTGGTTCCGTTTCCGCCGGGTAATTTTCCTTTTGTATCAAATAAAAAATAATCGCAAACAGCTTCAAATGGTTTTATAATTTCAAAATCAAAATCATTATCAGCCGAAAATACTTTTATGATTTCAATTTTCTTTTTTAGTTTTGATTTTAATTCTGATAGAAATTCTACCGATTCATTTCCATGCAACTGAACGGCTTGTAAATTATATTTTGTTACTTTTTCCAGAATTTCTTCCTGACTTTGATTGACAAAAACGCCGACTTTTTTGATTGTTTCTATCAGCTCCGGAATTTCTCCGTTAAAATATCGAGCGGATTTCTCCCAGAAAATAAATCCCATATAATCGGGTAGGAGTGCGCCTACTTCGAGTATATTTTCAGGATATTTCATTCCGCATATTTTGAGTTTCATTTTTTTTGATGTTTTTGCCACGAAGGCGTAAGACACTAAGTTTTTTTTTGCCACGAATTACACTAATTTTTACTAATTCAATTCGTGCTAATTTGTGAAATTCGTGACAAAACTTTATATATCTAATTGTTTAATAAATTCTGTTGCAGCTTCGCCGGCGTTATCTGTTTTCATGAAGTTTTCTCCAATTAAGAATCCGTTGTAACCGTAAGGTCTAAGTTCTGAAATGGCTTCTATAGATGAAATTCCGCTTTCTGAAACTTTTACAAAATCATTCGGAATTTGCGATGCCAATTGTTTGCTAAAATCCAGGCTAACTTCAAATGTTTTTAAATTTCTGTTGTTTACACCAATCATATCTAAACTTGGCATAATCGATTTTTCTAATTCTTCCTGATTATGAACTTCAAGCAAGACTTCTAAACCTAATTTTTTTGCAAATTCAGATAATGATTTAATTTCTTCGCGAGTTAAAACTGCTGCAATCAATAAAATTAAATCGGCCCCAAAAGCTTTTGCTTCTAAAATTTGATATTCGTCGACAATAAATTCTTTTCGCAAAAGCGGAATATTGACACTCGCTCTTGCCAAAAGTAAATCGTCTAAAGAGCCTCCAAAATATTTTCCATCGGTTAGAACCGAGATTCCGCAAGCACCTGCATTTTCATAACCTTTTACCACTTCTTCAACAGTAAAACTGTGATTAATTACTGATTTTGAAGGAGAACGACGTTTGTGTTCTGCTATAATTCCGGTTGAACTTGTTCTCAGTTTTTGACTTAAAGAAATCGTCTCTCTTCCAAAAAATACAGAGCCTTCCAATTGCGAAACCGGAATGATCGATTTTTTAAGAACGACTTCTCGTTGTTTATCTAAGATTATTTTATCTAAAATATTCATTGTTATATTTGTTTCAGGTTTCAGGTTTCAGGTTTCAGGTTTGCTTCAATAACTTGAAACCTGAAACAAAGAAAACTTGAAACTGTTTTTTTACTTACTTAATTCTTGTAATGTTTTCAAGGCATGAAGTCCTTTTCCAGAAAACAAACTTTCTTTTGCTAATTCAAATCCTTCTAATGGAGAACATTTTGTTACAGTCGAAATTGCCATTGCAGCATTGGCACAAACTACATTATTTTGCGCTTCATTACCTTTTCCTGATAGAATATTGATAAACATATCAGCAGATTCTTCAATGGTTTTCCCACCTTCAATTTCTGTTTGAGATAAGAGGCGAACACCAAAATCTTCTGGTTTCAACATGCCTTCCATGTGGGATGTTATTGTTTTTGTTGGGCCAGTTAAGGAGATTTCATCATATCCGTCAAGCGAATGTAAAATAGTAAAATTGATATCGGTATTTTGATACAAATAAGCATACATTCTAGCTAATTCAAGATTGAAAACGCCAACCAATTGATTTCTTGGAAATGATGGATTTACCATTGGTCCCAACATATTAAAGAACGTTTTTACAGCTAATTCTTTTCTTATTGGCCCAACATTTTTCATTGCCGGGTGAAATAGGGGAGCGTGTAAAACGCAAATTCCGGCTTTGTCGATACATTTTTCAAGAAATGAAGGATCATTACTGAATTTTATTCCCATTTTTTCCATCACGTTGCTTGATCCTGAAATCGATGAAACGCCGTAATTTCCATGTTTTGCTACTTTGATTCCTGCTCCGGCTGATATAAAAGAAGCTAAAGTTGAGATGTTGAAAGTATCTTTTCCATCGCCACCGGTTCCGCATAAATCGATAGTATTGTAAGCTGACAAATCAACGCGAATGCATAACTCCAACAAAGCTTCACGAAAACCCGATAACTCATCAATAGTAATACTACGCATCATAAATACGGTCAAAAATGCCGAAATTTGACTGGGATTATAACTTCCGCTTGAAATATTAATCAATACGCCTTTGGCCTCTTCTTTAGAAAGCACTTCGTGATTGATTAATTTATTTAATATATTTTTCATTTTTTTATTCTAAGATTCTAAGTTGCTGAGATACTAAGGTTCTAAGTTTTTTGACTGAGACTAAATACTGAGACTGCCTACTTTTTAATGTTCATTTCCCTGATAAATCCACATCGGTTCTGTTTTTCCGGCGCGTTCAAAACCATTTTTTTTATAAAAATCAACCGATCTTCCGTCTGCCGTTAACATTTGCATGTGAAAGTGTTTGTATTTTTCCTGCATTTTATCCATGATCATTTTGCCAATTCCTTTTCCCTGATAATCTGGCAACACTAATAAATGCGGATAATAAACAGTTAAAAATCCATCAGAAATTGCATTTCCGAGTCCTACCAGTTTTTTTCCTTCCCAAGCCGTAATTAAGGTTTCAGAATTTAAAAGGGCGTTATATAATTCATTTGGCTTATTGGCCGAACTCCATTCATTTGCTTTGTATAAAACTAAAATATCTTCAATGTTGATTTCTTTGGTTGCTGAGATTGTTATTTCCATTTTTTTTTAAAGGTTCTAAGTTGCTAAGAGGCTAAGGTTCTAAGTTTTTTTGAAACTATTATTGTCACTGAATACTGTCACTGAATACTGAAACTGAATACTAACTCTTAATCCAATTCTCCAAAATCAATTTTCCTTTCGGAGTCAAAACACTTTCAGGGTGAAACTGAACGCCTCTTACGTCAAATGTTTTATGTCTTAAAGACATAATTTGTCCGTTTTCGTCAACTGAAGTTGCTTCAAGAACGTCAGGTAAATTAGCGTCTACGACCCAGGAATGGTATCTTCCAACTTCGAATTCATTTCCTAAACCTTCAAACAAAATTTCATCTGAAACAACTGTTTTTACATTGGTAGCAACGCCGTGATACACTTTGTCAAGGTTTGAGAGTGTTCCGCCAAAAACTTCTCCAATCGCTTGCTGCCCCAAACAAACTCCTAAAATACTTTTTGTTGGTGCATATTTTGCAATTACCGCTTTTAATAAACCTGCTTCATCAGGAATTCCAGGTCCCGGAGAAAGTAAAATTTTATCGAAAGTGGCAATTTCATCAATATCAAATTCGTCGTTTCTGTAAACGGTAACTTCACAATTTAAATCTTCTAAATAGTGCACTAAATTATAAGTGAAACTATCGTAATTGTCTATAACTAATATTTTTTTCATTTTTTTGAGGTGCTAAGTTGCTAAGTTTCTGTCCCGAAGCTTCGGGACTAAGTTTTTAATCAGTGACCGAAAACTGCGACAGAAAACTTTTTTCTATTTTTCCCGAACGTATTTTTCTGTAATAATGCGGTCGATTCCTAATTTTTCTACTTTTTCGATTCCTTTCTGAGTTAATGTGTCATTTTTGATTTTTACAACAAATTCAAATTTTCCATTTTCCCATTGGCGATTATTGAAATATTCCAGATTCTCGGTATATACACTATCTTTTAAAGTGTATTTTCCGCCTCCGCCAAAAAATACTGCCGATGTGCTGTCTTTTCCATTATTTAAATCATGATTGAAAAAAGCAAAATGAGTATCATTTATAATTTTAATCATTTTTGTTTTTGGATTGAAAGTCGAGAACGTTGAATCTTTTTCTGTCGTTTCTGCTGAGATAAGTCGCCATGTTCCTTTAATTGGATTCTCTTTTTTTTCTGAATTGCAGGAGCATATAGTAATAATTAAAACTAGAATTGATAGTGCTTTTTTCATCTTATGTATGGTTTAATGGTTTGTTTGTTAATTGTTTTGGGTTTTACCAATCTTTGTCTTGAACGGTTGAAACCGTTGGCTATGTTTGTATAGTATTCCTTTTAATTTGCTTTTCAAACATTGCCAGAGGTTTCAACCTCGGGGAGAAATCGCAGATCATTCTGTGTCTCTGTGACTGCGACTGAAAACTGCGACTGGAAACTATATTTTCTCCGCCATTTCCAGTGCTGTATTCAATGCTCTTAATTTATTATAAACTTCCTGCATTTCACTTTCTTCGTCAGAACTTGCAACGATTCCGGCGCCGGCCTGACAATGCAATTGGTGATTTTTGCTAAGAAAAGTCCGAATCATAATGGCATGGTTAAAATTTCCTTCAAAATCCATGAAACCTATTGCGCCTCCGTAGAAATTACGATTTGTTTTTTCGTAATCTTCAATCAATTGCATCGCTCTGTGTTTTGGTGCTCCGCTTAAAGTTCCGGCTGGGAAAGTATCAGCTACGACTTGCATCGTAGTTGCTTTTTCGTGTAAGTGTCCTGTAACTTTCGAAACCAGATGAATTACGTGCGAGAAAAACTGAACTTCTCTGTATCTTTCAACATTCACATCATGTCCGTTTCTGCTTAAATCATTTCTGGCTAAATCAACAAGCATTACGTGTTCGCTGTTTTCCTTTTTATCTTCAGAAAGTTCTTTGGCTAAAAGAGCGTCACGTTCGTCATTTCCGGTTCTTTTAAAAGTTCCGGCGATTGGGTGAATTTCGGCTTTTCTGTTTTTTACGATAATTTGTGCTTCGGGCGAAGACCCAAATATTTTAAAATCTCCATAATCAAAAAAGAATAAATACGGAGATGGATTTATACTGCGTAAAGCTCTGTAAACATTGAATTCGTCCCCTTTAAAACCTTGTGTAAAACGACGTGATAAAACCAATTGAAACACATCTCCACGGAAACAGTGTTTTTTAGCTAAAGCCACATTATGCTTGAATTCGTCGTCGGTTAAATTAGAAAAACCTTCGCCTTCTTTGGTGAATTTGTACGAAGCAATATTTCTGGATTGTAATAATTGTTCAATTTCAGAAATATTATTTCTTCCATCAACACTATGACAGAAAATATACGCCTCATTTTTAAAGTGATTAATTGCAATAATGTTTTGATAAACGGCATAAAAAACATCCGGAATTAATGTTGCCGTATCTTTTTTGGCAATTGAGACTTTCTCAAAATAACGAACGGCATCATAAGAAATGTATCCGAATAAGCCATTATTGATGAATTTAAAATCGTTTTTCTCTGATTGAAACTGACTAGAAAATTGCTGAATTACTTCAGGAATATTAGTCGAAGCATCAATTGAAATTTGTTCTGTAGATCCATCAGGAAAAGTTTTAGAAATGATTTCATTTTCAATTTTAATCGTCGCAATCGGGTTGCAGCAGATGTACGAGAAACTGTTGTCATTTCCGTGATAATCGCTACTTTCTAATAATAAACTATTTGGGAATTTATCTCTTATTTTAAAATAGATGCTTACCGGCGTAATCGTATCTGCCAGAATTTGTTTGTAGTGTGTGTTGAGTATAAAAGGTTTCAAAGTATGTTGTTTTAATTTTAATAATTTTCACTGAGTTTCGACCAAAAAAAAAGGCTTGTCGTGATGACAAGCCTTTTATATTTATAGTTTTGAAAATACCATAGGAAGCTTTGTTCACGACGTTTGACGTAAATTCTTCCACCACCAAGTATTATTCATTAATGTTTTCATTTCTTTATTTTGATGTGACAAATATATAAATGTAATTTGGATTAGAATACATAAAAGTTCAAAAAAATCTTTTCTAAATCTTGAAATTTGTTAAATTTTGCAAGATAAGATCATTTTAAAACCTTAATTTCCAATTGCAATTGTGTTGTTTTGGTTGATTCTAAAATCCGGATTACCTTTAATATTCGGCATTGAGAACAAATCACTGTTTTTGATTTTTGTAAAATCTATATTAAATTCAGGTTTAGCATAATAACTTTCAAGTCCGGAATTATTACTTGTAGATTCACTTGTAATTCCGCCATTACAATTATTTACAACCAGGTTTTTTAAAGTGATTTTGGATAAATTACCTGCATCAGTTCCAATATTTGCTTCTAATAGTGCAAATGGAGAAAAGCCCGAAATGATACTATTTGTTAAAGTGAAATAGGTATCTCCTTTTAAATGAATAGATTCACGAACTAATCCCTGATTATTTTCTTCCAGATTAACTAGTGTAATGTTGGTAGCATTTATTTTTGTCAGTCTTTTTATATCAGTGTTTTCAATTTTATCATACGAATCAACCTCAAAACATCTTGACCCTGAAATATCTGACGAAAATGGATGACGAATGGCAATACTATTGCTAATATTAATTTGAGCGCCCTGGGTAAAATCAAAATCATCATCAGTTGTTCTGTATGACACTAAGTTACTCATAGTGAAATCTCCGCCATAACATTCGAATGAGTCATCATTTGAAAAGCTAATTTGAATATTATTTAAAACTGTTTTTTGTCCAACCCCTGCCAATGAAAGACCGTTAAGTTCTTTTAAAGCACTTAGTTTTCGACCTGAATATTCAATTCTGACATATTTTAAAATTCCCGAATTGTCGTCCGGATCCTGACCTCCATAATGATTTAGCATTGGTTCAAGATCAAAAGGCAAGGTATGTAAACCGCCAAGACTATTGATTGGCGCTTTTCCCATTATGATTATTCCACCCCAGTCTCCTGGTTTTCTGTCTAAATTATCTTTATTTGAAGTAAAAACTATTGGATCCGTTTCTAAACCTTCAGCCATAATTTTAGAGCCGTTTGTAATTACAAGAGTCCCGCAGGTTTTGTCATCACCACGAATTACGGTTCCAGGCTCAATCGTTAAAACAGCATTGTTGGTAACATAAACAATGCCAACCAATTGATATGTATTGCGTTTTAATAACTTAGTGTCTTTATCTATTGTTCCTGCAATAATGTTGCTTGCTTCGCTATATTCTGTATTCGCTGGTTTAAAGTTCGTCCAGTTGCTCATCCAGTTTGTGCTGCCAACAATCCCTCTTTGCTGTTGTTGTGCCTGTAGAAAAAAAGTGCTTAAAATACTTAGAATTGCAATGCTGATTTTTGTTTTCATAACTATAATTTTGATTTCTAGTTTGTGATTTTTTAATTACCCCAAAATTAGAGGCCGTATGTTAATCAAAACATTGTGTGTTGTTATGAAAGGGTTATTTAAGTGTTAAGAACGTTATTATTGTGAAAAGTATAAAAAAGAAACCCCAAAAGCCTAAACTTTTGGGGTTTTCTAAATTTTGAATCAGTAAGTCTAAAATATTAGAATTTTATAGCTACAGTTAATTCGAAATCGTCATTGATAGTTTTGTCTCCTAAGTTTTCGAAGAAGTTACCAGAGTTGTATTTGATATCGTATTTAGTTCTGTCAACTTTAAATGCAGTTGTAGCGCTGTTTGGGTTTACAGTAAGATTAAAAACTACTGGTTTAGTAATTCCTTTGATAGTTAAATCAGCAGTTACAGCATAAACATTAGCCGTTTTAGTAGTTCCAATTTTTTTGAAAACTAATTTTGCAGTTGGATATTTGTCAGTTCCAAAGAAATCGTCAGCTTTTAAGTGACCATTCAATTTTCCTTGGTATTCTCCAGTTAAATCAGTTGCAGTTAAAGAAGTCATATCAACAGTGAAACTACCACCAGTTAATTTTTTTCCTTTGAAAATAATAGATCCGTCTTTAAAATTTACTGTTCCTGAGTGTTCTCCGGTTACTTTTTTACCTACCCATTTGATAGTACTTGACGCTACGTCGATTTGTTTAGTTTGTGCGTTTACTGAAATACTAGCCGCTGCTACGAATAATGCTATTGCAATTGTTTTTAAATTTTTCATGTGTTAAATTGATTTTGGATTAATAATAATTATATAGTGATAAATAATTCTTCTTGAGATTTTCTAACTTTTTTGTAATGCTGAGTGTCGTCCTCATTATGTCTGTAACCAACAGTTGCAATAACTGATGCATTTAAACCTAATTTATCGAAACCTAAAATTTCGTTGAAAGCAGCAGCATTAAAACCTTCCATTGGAGTTGCATCAATTTTTAATTCGGCTGCCGCGCTTAATAAAGTTCCTAAAGCGATATAAGTTTGTTTTGAAGTCCATGTGTTTTTTGCATCACTTGATAAACCTGCAATTTGACCTTTGATCATGTTACTTAAGCCATCCAAAGCATCAACAGGAACACCTCTTGTTTCACTTATGTTTGACATGTATTCGTCAACAGAATTTGCGTCAAGATTTACATCATTTGCAAAAATAAATAATTGAGAAGCATCTGTAATTTGAGTTTGACCCCATGCTGCAGCTTTTAATTGCTCTCTGATTTCTGGATTTTCTACGATAACAACTTTATAAGGTTGCAATCCGTATGAAGAAGCGGCTAATCTAACAGCTTCTTTTAAAGTATTTAAATCTGCTGAAGCTATTTTTTTACTTGCATCAAATTTTTTAGTTGCGTATCTCCAGTTTAAATTCTCTAATAATGTACTCATAATATTAATTTTGTTGGGTTCGGTATTTTTCTAATAATTCATTTAATAATACTAATTCTTCAGGGCTGATATTTCTGGCAAATGAGCGCTCGTGTTCATCTACTTTTGGATCTAATTCTTTTAAAACATCCAATCCTTTTTGGGTAATTAAAACCTCAATTTTTCTTCGGTTACCCGGACAAACATTTCTCGTAACATACTCTTTCAACAACAGTTTATCTACTAATCTTGTTGTATTGCTCGTTTTTGCCAGCATACGCTCTTGTATCACACACATATTAGCAGGATTTCCTTTTTGTCCTCTTAATATACGTAACACATTATATTGCTCTCCGGATAAATCATACGGTTTCATCAACTCGCTGAAATGATCCTGAATTACGTTCTGCGTGTACATGATATTCAGAATAACTTTTTTCGCATTATCCATCTTAACTGTACTTTTTATAACCTCTTCAATTGTCATAGTCGTAAGTGTATAATTTGTATATACAAATGTATAGCTTTTAATAGTTGTATATACAAATGTCATGTTAATTTTTAGTTAATAAAATTACTGCAAAAATACAACTAGACTTATCCTATATAATTAATCTAAAAGTAGTATAATTTTCGGTTTACAATAGTACTTTGTTTAATATTTAACCATTGTTTAAAGATGTGTGTATGGACAGAATTTTTGAAAATTGATTTAGATTCCGATCTCAAACGGCTTCTTTATCCTTATTAAGAAAGTCGCGTTGAAATTCAGACAGCAAAAAACCTTTTGAAATTTCTTTAAAGTGTAAAATTTCTTTATTTATCCAGTTTTCATCATGACCAATTTCTTTAGCCAATACTCGCGCTACTTTTTCAGAAGATTCAATTGCAGCTCTGGCATCTAAGAATAATAAGCGAACGCGTCTTGCTAAAATATCATCAACAGTTCTCGCCATTTCATGACGAATAGCCCAAACTACTTCGGCCATTGTAAATTCATGATCAGGATGTAGTTTCTCTTTTAATTCAGGTTCGTTCTCTTGCAATTCTATTATTTTAGGAATATCCGAACCATAAATATAGAGATGATTTTCTCTGTCTAAAGTAGTAGTATGTTTATTTCCATGAATGGGAAGATTCTCTGTAGAACAAGCTTTTTTGGGAAGCTTACCTATTTTAATTGCTTTGTTTATAATGTCCTCAGAAATTTTTCTGTACGTAGTCCATTTTCCTCCGGTAATCGTAATCAAGCCAGTTTCTGAAACAATAATCTTATGACTTCTGGAAACTTCTTTCGTGCTTTTTCCTTCTTCCTCAGGAGCAGCCAAAGGACGTAAACCAGCAAAAACAGATAAAACATCGGCTCTGGTTGGTTTTTTTGCCAAAAAACGCTGAGCAGTTTGCAATACAAATTCAATTTCACTTTCGAGAGCGATAGGTTCTAAACTGTGTTTTCTTATTAAGGTATCGGTCGTTCCCACCACAATACGATTATGCCAGGGTATAGCAAATAAAACTCTTCCGTCACTCGTTTTAGGAATCATTAAAGCGTGATCTCCCGGTAAAAAAGATTTGTCAAAAACAAGATGAATTCCCTGACTCGGAACAATATATTTTTTGTAAACCTTGTCATTTAGTTTCATTATGGCATTTGTAAAAACCCCCGTTGCATTAACGACAGCAGATCCTTTTATATCATAGCGATCACCTGTTTCATGATCGATAGCCTGAACACCAATAATCTGGTTTTTATCGTCCTTTAATAAGTTTATGACTTTTGAATAATTTAAAAGGCAAGCGCCTTTTTCAATTGCCGTTTGAGCAATATTAATAGCCAAACGCGAATCATCAAATTGTCCGTCATGATAAATAACGCCGTTCACTAAGCCTTTTTGTTCTACGGCAGGAAGCATTTCGATTGTTTTTTTCTTCGAAATATATTTTGAACTGCCTAAACTTAAACGTCCTGATAATAAATCGTAGATTTTCAATCCGATAGTGTAAAACCAGCCGCCCCACCAATTATAATTCGGAATTACAAAAGATTGGTTTTTGACTAAATGACTTGCATTTTTCGCCAATAATCCTCTTTCTTTCAATGCTTCTCTTACCAAATGAATATCTCCCTGCTCTAAATAGCGTACCCCGCCATGAACAAGTTTGGTGCTTCTGCTGGAAGTTCCTTTTGCAAAATCTACAGCTTCTAATAAGATAGTTTTGTATCCTCTGCTTGCTGCATCAAGTGCTGTTCCCAGACCACTAGCTCCGCCACCAATTACAATTACGTCCCATTTTTCAGTATTCTTTATTTTTAATAATTGTTCGGAGCGTATCATATTTATGGCTGGTTTTGGCGGTATTATTTATTTAACAAACATAACTAAAAAACAAAAGTAAACCCGACAAGTTTTTAAAACCTGTCGGGTTTGATATTGTAAATCGAGAAAAAATTAATGAGGCAGTTTATCTTTTATCAAACCATAAACCCAGGTTCCGAAAATAGCACTTATTAAAGTAACCACAATTACCGTTACTCCGGTTCCAATTTGAGCGAATAAAGGTCCGGGACAAGCTCCTGTTATAGCCCATCCGAAACCAAAAAGTAATCCACCATAAATTTGACCTTTACTAAAAGTTTTTGGCTGAATTTCTATTTTCTCGCCCTGAATGGTTTTGATATTTAATCTTTTAATAATCTGAACCGAAATTATCCCAACCACAACGGCACTTCCAATTACGCCATACATAAAGAAAGATTGCAACTGAAACATTTCCTGAATACGAAACCAGCTAATGATTTCTGCTTTTACGAATACAATTCCAAAAAAGATTCCAACAAGTAGATATTTTAAGTTTGAGAATCCCGAATCTTTCAATTGGCTTCCGTTGATTCCCTCTGTATCTGTATTTTTATTTTCTAAATTATTCATTTATGAAATTTTAAAGTGAAAGAATTTTAAAGCGCAAGAATATAAGGCAGAATCAAATTCGCCATAATAAAACCGCCAATCATAAAACAGATTGTGGCCACTAATGAAGGCCATTGCAGATTTGAAATTCCCATAATGGCATGTCCGCTTGTACAACCACCTGCATAACGTGTTCCGAAACCAACTAAAAAACCACCAACCACAATCATGATAAATCCACGAAGTGTGAATAAACTTTCCCATGAAAATAATTCTTTTGGCAATAAACCAGAATGATCTGTTATTCCGTAAGTAGCTAATTGGCAAGAAAGTAGAGGTGTGATTTCAACCGGATTTGGATTTGCAAGAAAATAAGCCGCAATGATTCCGCCAAGGAAAATTCCGAAAACGAAAAACAAATTCCAGCTTTCTTTTTTCCAGTCGTATTTAAAAAACGAAATATTTGCTGGAATACAAGCCGCACAAATATGTCGAAGTGAAGAACTAATCCCGAAAGATTTATTTCCGATAATCAACAAAACAGGAACAGTCAATCCAATTAATGGACCTGCAACGTACCAAGGCCAAGGTTCTTTTATAATTTCTAGTAGGTTCATTTTTGTTCTTTAAAAATTAGATTTTTTATTTTTTACCATTAAGATATTAAGGAAGTTAAGATTTAGCAGCTTAATATAACTTGATAAAGAATATTAAGCCCAGTTACGTAATAAACTTAATGTCTTAATGGTAAAAATTATGTTCAATACTTTTAAGATACAGTAACTTAATTTCCTTAATATCTTAATGGTAAAAAATTATGCTTTCAGGACTTTGCTTTGGCAAACGAAATCTGATTTTGGAATAGCTGTTTTTGCAATGGCTCCAAAACCTCCGTCAATTTCGGTAAAATTTCTGAAACCTCGCGCTTGCAAAATCGAAGCCGCGATCATACTGCGATATCCGCCGGCACAATGCAAATAAAAATGCTCGTTTGGGTTAATATCTTTTACCCAGTCATTAATGTAAGCCAGAGGTTTGCTATAAGCATCTTCGATATGTTCCGCTTCATATTCTGTTTCTTTCCGAACATCAATAATTTTATCTTCTTTGATGTTGAATTTATCAGCAAATTCTTCAGCTGAAATTCGGTTTACTGTATCCACTTCAAAGCCAGCTTTTTCCCAAGCTTCAAAACCACCTTCTAAATGCCCGATTATGGAATCAAAACCTACACGGCTTAAACGTGTTACGGTTTCTTCTTCCAAACCATTTTCGGTTATTAATATAATAGGTTGTTTTACATTGGCAATTAAAGTACCAACCCAAGGTGCAAAATCTCCGTTGATTCCGATATTAATAGATTGCGGAATAAACCCTTTATAAAAATCAGCGCTTTTTCTTGTGTCTAAAATCAAAGCGTCCGTTTCTTCGGCAACAGCCTCAAATTCATCTGCTTTAATAGCTTTCATTCCGTTATGCAAAACCGATTCGAAACTTTCGTAACCGCCTTTGTTCATCGCGACATTCATGCTGAAATAGGCAGGCGGAGGCAATAACCCATCTGTAACTTCAGTAATAAATTCAGCTTCGGTCATATCAGCGCGCAAAGCATAATTCGTTGCTTTTTGATTCCCGATTGTCGAAACGGTTTCTTTACTCATGTTTTTTCCACAGGCGCTTCCCGCACCATGCGCAGGATAAACGATAACATCATCTGCAAGTGTCATTATTTTATCTCTTAAGGATTGAAATAAAATTCCAGCCAATTGGTCTTGTGTCATTCCGGCTGCCTTTTGAGCCAAATCCGGACGTCCAACATCGCCAATAAACAAAGTGTCTCCGGAGAAAATAGCATGATCTTTTCCGTTTTTGTCAATCAATAAATAAGTTGTGCTTTCCATTGTATGTCCCGGAGTATGAAGGGCTTTAATGGTAATGTCTCCAATTTTAAATTCCTGCCCGTCCTTTGCAGAAATGCAATCAAACTCGCAGGCAGCATTAGGCCCGTAAACGATTGGTGCCTGAGTTTCTTTACTCAAATCAACGTGGCCCGAAACGAAATCAGCGTGAAAATGCGTTTCAAAAATATATTTCAATTTAACATTATCACGTTCTAAACGATCCAGATAAGGCTGAGTTTCTCTTAACGGATCGATAATCGCAGCTTCTCCGTTTGAAGTTATATAATATGCACCCTGCGCGAGGCATCCGGTGTAAATTTGTTCTATTTTCATGATACGTGTTGTAAAAATAAGGGAATACAAAGGTAACTTACTTTTTATTTAAAAAGGGTGACTAATGTTACACAAATTTGATTTTTATAAAAACATTTTGAGGTTTTCACCATATAAGTGATAGTAAGTAAAAACTAAGTTAGATTTTAATGTGCATAAAACTAAATAGAAACTATATTACTTATATGGTAGAAAAAAAATCTACGTAATTTTACAGCCTAAGAAAAATCATTATGAACACAGAAGATTTATTGAATCAAATCGCTTTTATAAAAGAAATTGACAAAGTAAAATACATTCAGCGCAAAACAAAATTGTTTAACAGCGACCGAAACGAAAATGATGCAGAACACAGCTGGCATTTGGCGTTGATGGCGATTGTTTTAGCCGAACATTCAGATGAACCTATTGATGTTTTAAAAGTTGTAAAAATGGTGCTGATTCATGATATTGTAGAAATTGATTCTGGTGATGTTTTTATATATGATTCAGAAAAAAATCATTGCAATACCGATGAAGAACGATTGGCTGCAAATCGAATTTTTGGTTTGCTCCCGAAAAAACAGGCCGAAGAAATGATTGCAATCTGGGAAGAATTTGAAGCCGGAGAAACCAACGAAGCAAAATTTGCAAAAGCAATGGACAGATTAGAACCGTTATTGCAGAACACCTCAAACATCGGAGGAACGTGGAAAGAGTTTGGTGTGAAATACGATAAGGTTTACGAAAAAAAGAGCGTGATAAACGAAGGTTCCAAAGATTTATGGAATTACGCTGAGGGTTTAATAAACGAAAGCGTAGCAAAAGGAATTTTGATGAAAGATTAAAATATAGCCCGCGGTTTCAACCGTGGGAAACGTATGATGATTTTGCATGAGTTCCCGCGGTTGAAACCGCGGGCTATGTTTTGTTGAAAAGTTTAACAAATACGAGCTGATAAAGTTTTATTTAAGGCAGGAATTTCGGGTTTTAATGGGTAAATTTGTGGGACTTCATAAACAAATACCACTCATGGAAGAAATGCTTTTTTATGACCGAATGCAATTTGCCTTCACAATTACCTTTCACTATCTTTTTCCGCAACTTACAATGGGTCTTTCGCTGATCATTGTTTATTTTAAATGGAAATACCTCAAAACCAAAAACGAACAATACAACCACGCCACGCATTTCTGGATGAAAATTTTCGCCCTGAATTTTGCTATGGGCGTTGTAACCGGAATTCCGATGGAGTTTCAGTTTGGAACCAATTGGGCAAAATTCTCTGAATTAACCGGTGGAATTATTGGTCAGACTTTGGCGATGGAAGGTATGTTTTCCTTCTTTTTGGAATCCTCATTTCTTGGAATATTTTTATTCGGAGAAAAACTCCTCGGACATAAATGGCATTTTGTCACCGGATTATTAATTATGATTGGTTCCTGGGCGAGCGGTTATTTAATTATCGCCACACATTCGTGGATGCAGAACCCGGTTGGATATGAAATTCTCGAAAACGGAAGATTTGTGCTTACGAATTTCAAAGCCTTATTTCTGAACCCATGGTTGTGGCCGTCTTATTTACACAATCAGGCAGCGTCTATGGTTACGAGTTCATTTGTAGTGGCCGGAATTGGTGCTTTTTATATTTTGAGTCAGAAAAATGTTTCTTTCGGAAGATTGTTTCTTAAAACAGGTGTAATTTCCGGATTGATTTCGAGCATTATCGTGGCAGTTCCCACTGGAGATTTACTGGCGAAAAATGTTGTAAAATACCAACCCGTAACTTTTGCTGCGATGGAAGGAATTTTTCATACCGAGAAAAGAGGTTCGGAAATTGTTTTAATCGGTCAGCCAGATGTAAAAGACAAAAAACTGGACAATAAAATTGCAGTTCCTAATATTTTGAGTTTCCTGACTTACGGAAATTGGGATCAGGAAATCAAAGGTTTAGATCAATTTGAAGAAGATTTGCATCCAACAAATATTTCAGGATTGTATTACGCATATCATATTATGGTTGGACTCGGGACTATTTTTATTGGATTAATGGTTTTGGCACTTTTTCAGTTAATTCGAGGAAAATTATACCAAACCAAATGGATTTTATGGTCGCTCATGTTCATGATGCCGTTTCCGTATATCGCCAATACCACAGGTTGGTACACAGCAGAATTAGGAAGACAGCCGTGGCTTGTTTACAATTTACTTCGAACTGCCGAAGGCGCGTCACCAACTGTTTCGTCCGGAAATACCTTATTTACCTTATTAGGTTTTATTGGTTTGTATCTTTTACTCGGCATGTTGTTTTTACTTTTGATTGGAAAAATTATCAATAAAGGACCTCATCATGTGGAACTTTCAACAGAAAAAATATAAGTATGGAATTTTTTTGGTACGTAGTTTTAATGGGAATTCTGGCCGTTTATATTGTACTGGACGGTTATGATTTTGGAGCAGGAATTATACATTTATTTTTTGCTAAAACAGAAAAAGATAAAAAAGCAATAACCAGCTCAATTGGTCCGTTTTGGGATGCGAATGAAGTTTGGCTGATCGCTGCCGGAGGCGTTTTGTTTTTCGCTTTCCCCACTTTATACGCTTCTTCTTTCAGCGGCTTTTATTTGCCTTTGATTATGATTTTATGGCTTTTGATTTTCCGCGCCATAGGTTTAGAAATGCGCGGACAAGTGCATCACCCAATGTGGGAAGCAATTTGGGATAAAGCCTTTGGAATCGCGAGTTTGCTTTTAGCACTGTTCTTCGGAATTGCTTTAGGAAATATTGTTCGTGGCGTCAATCTCGGAATGGTACAAAATGGTGTTTCAACACAAGAACCACATTTTTTCTTTTTGCCGTTGTGGAATCCAACTTTTAGTCCGCAGGCAAATGAATTAGGAATTATAGACTGGTTTACTCTTTTTCTGGGAATTGTAAGTGTTGTCGCTTTAATGATTCACGGCGCGAACTGGATTATTTTTAAAACCAATTCAGATTTGAATCCGCAACTAAAAAATATGGTTTTCAAACTGAATATTGGTTTATTGGTTTTAGTTTGTATTTCACTGCAAATCTGGCATTTTATCGAGCCTGAACCGTTTCATAATTTTATTGAAACACCAATTCTTTGGTTTTTTCCTGTAATGGCTTTTGTTGGTATTTTAGGATTATTCAAAGTGCGTTCCTTCAAAAAAGACGGCCACGCTTTTATATTTTCCTCTTTGTTTTTAGTAGGAGGTTTTGCCTCAACAGCTGTTTCAATTTTTCCAAATGTTTTGCCTTCAACAAATAAAGTAAATCCTTCGCTTACGATTTACAACACCGCAGCCGGAGAATATGGTTTAAACGCCGGTCTGAGCTGGTTTTTTGTCGCTTTGTTTTTAGTGATTATTTATTTTATTATTCAATATCGCGTTTTTAGCGGGAAAATGGATGATGTGGGGTATGGGGAGCATTAGAAAATTTTTTAGTTTTAATTATAAGATTATATGAGATACGATAAAACAGAAAGGTTGGGGGTTATAGCAACAGATAGTATAATAACTAATGATATTGGATGGATATTTAGAGAGCAACCAATTATTGATGTAGGTTTAGATGCAATTATTGAAGAAGTAATTGATAATGAGCCCACAGGGAAGTTTTTGGCTGTTCAAATTAAAAGTGGGCAAGGTAATTTTTATATATCTGAAAATTTTTTGGCACACTATATTTCTAATATTCATTATGAGTATTGGATGAATCTTAGTATGCCAATAATTTTAGTTGCTCACTTACCGCAAGAAAATGAAACATATTGGCAACTCATTTCAGAAAAGAATATTAAGAAAACTAAAAAGAGATGGAAAATAGAGATTCCATATTCACAAAAGTTAAATGAAAAATCCAAATCTATATTAACTAATTTACTTTCAAAACAAAATGACGCAAGTTTTAATATATATATAGGTGAAGAAGATGAGGAAGATAATGAGTTCTCCTTGTTAGAAGATATTAAATGTTTATCTGAAGCAACTACAAGTATTAATAAACTTGCTGAAATAAATCACGATTTGACTGAAATTGCTAATTCATTTAATGAAAAAATTCTATTTTATGGTAAGCAGGGTTTGTCAGATAAAAGCCCACAGGTATATTCGTCATATAAAGGGTTTGCTAATTCAATTAAAATTATTTCAAAGAGAACAGAAAATGAGATAGAAATATTTTCTCATTTATATTCTGTTGGTATTTTTACCTTTGAAAAGATTATTTTAAAGTTACACTATCACCAAATTAAGGCAATGGATTTCGGAGCTGATTTAAGTCCTATTGATAATCTTCCTGAAACAATAGAATTTACTCTTGATACATTTATATCGCTTAAGAATACAATGTCAACCCTTTCAATAAATCATCCTTCGTTTAAGGAAGCAAAAAAACAATTTTTAGAAGTTATGGAATTAATGTGTTCCGAGTTAAAAGTTGCAAAAACTATTACAGAAAATTTGGTTTTTAAAATACATGAATTAGAAGTTTAACTTTTCAAAAGAAATTTTTTATGCCATATTCTATGTGGTGCTGTTCGATATATAACTATTAATACAAATCTAAAAAAGAGTATGAGTAAACCAATACGCCAACACTTTATTCCTAGAAGTTATTTAAATAATTTTGGCACTAGCAACGATGGGAAAAATTTTATTGGTGCTAAAAATAAAGAATCTGAAAAAATTATAAATGTTAGTACAAAGGATATTTGTGTTGAAAAAAATTTATATACTCTTCCTGAAGTTGAAGGCCAAAATAAATTTGCAATTGAGCATTTCTACGGAGATAATATTGACGGGAAATTTCCTAAAGTTTATAAAATTTTAACTGATAGAAATATTAATGATATAGATCTTGAAACAAAAGAGCTTATAATTTCTGTTGCTTTAAGCTTGTATTTTAGAACTCCTAAATTTCTTAATCAAGAAAATAGAATTTTTGAGGAATTAGTTACTCAAGCTCATAAAAAATCAAAGGGAGGCGATTTTATAATTGAATATGCTGGAGAAGAAATAACTATAAATCCTGAAGAAGTAGAGCAAATTATTAAGGAACAAAAAGAAAATAATAGGATAAAATTTTTAAGCCAACATTTAGAAGCTTACGGAATGTTTGTCAAATCTAAAATAAAAGATGCAATTAATGTTTACCATATAATTGATGATAGTGAGTTAATTACGTCCGATAATCCTGTAATTATAAGACCTCATGTAGATCCAACTGATGAAAATTTTGATGAAGAAAAATATTTTAGTCAATATATAAATCCTTTTGATAAGAGAAATACAATTCATCTTCCAATAGATAGTAAAACAATATTGACCATTCTTCCAAATTTGGATGATTTTCCTGATTTGAAAATTCGAAGATTAGAAAAAATGCAATTTGATACAGTTATGTATAATCATGATTTGCAGAAATATTCAGATAGCTGGATTTTAGGAAGTGTAGAAAGCATTGAAAATCATTTAAGAGACCAAATTAAATTTGACAAACCTACTCCGGAAAATATTCTAATGCTAGATAAATACAAAGAAAAGACGATTCAGCTTAAGGAGTTAACTGATCTTATTGAAAAAAAAGGTATTCAAAATAAAGAAGTTTTTGAAAAAGCAAAATATATGGAAACACTCGATAGCGTAAAGGAAGATCCAAATTTTGCTAGCGTATTAAAAACGATTGAAATTGCAAATATTAAAGAAGAATATTAGTTTTTACTACTTCTTACTTGCCCAAGTCTGCGTTAGGGATAGGAGCGGTATCCTTTTTTGTGGCTTTTTCTGCCACAAAAAAGATATAGCGGATAGCCCGGCCGGAGGCAACGCCCAAAATATACAAATCCGTTTACTTCTTAAGAATAAACGGATTTTTTAGTTTTCATCTACAACTAAAACTAAAATAAAAAATCTGCCGAATCTGCAAAATCTGCGAGAAACCAAAAAATCACTAAAACAAAACCTCCTTAGTAATAATATAAAACCCCATCACCAAAACAAACCAGCCAAAAATAGGCTTCAATTTAGTTCCGTCAATTTTTTTAGAAAGCTGACTTCCTAATACCATTCCGAGAAGTGCCATTGCAGAAACACCTAATAAAAAAGGATAATTGATGGGAGTTCCGATGTATAAATCGCCTGCAAAACCTATTGACGAATTGATTGCGATAATTAATAATGACGTTCCAACTGCTTGTTTCATGGGTAATTTGGCGAAAAAGAGCAGAGCAGGAATAATTAAGAATCCACCCCCCGCACCTAGGAACCCGGTTATGATTCCGACAATGAAACCTATAAAGCTTAGTTGAATGTAATTCGTTTCGGCACCTTTTATTTCGGATTGGTTTTTTCGAATCATCGAAATTGCTGCCGTAATCATCAATACTGAAAAGATGATCATAATCAGAAAATCTTTGGAAACAGAATAAGAAGCAATCGAAAATAAAGTCGAAGCAATTTGAGGAAAAATAACTTCGCGAATAATCAGAATTGAAATCACAGAAGGAATCGCAAAATACAACGCCGATTTTAGTTTGAGATTTCCCATTTTGTAATGGCTGTAACTCCCAAACATTGCGGTTAATCCAACAATAAATAAAGAATATGAAGTGGCTTGCTCGGGATTTACTTTAAACAAATACACCAAAATCGGAATCGTTAATATAGATCCGCCACCGCCAATTAAACCCAGTGAAATCCCAATTATGATAGAAGCAAAATATCCTAAATATTCCATTGCATTTGTTTTATGCAAAGGTGCTTCGGAAATTAGATATGTACAGTAACATTTATCACACAAGTAAATATCAACATAAAATATTTTTTTACCATTAAGATATTAAGATAATTAGCTTTACTTTCTTTATCTTAATGCTGATGAAGAAAATTAAGTAGTTTAGTCTTAATTTTTCTTAATCTCTTAATGGTTAAACTAAAAAAACTTAGTGTTAATTCGTGAAATTCGTGTTTAATAATTCTATTTGGTTGCGGTTAAGTTTGACCAAACCGCGTTGTTCCATTTTTTTGAGTAATCTGGATACGACTTCGCGTGAAGTATTTAATTCGGTTGCGATTTCCTGATGCGATAATTTTACTTCGCGACATCCACAGGCATCAGAATGTCTTTTTAGATAAAATTCCAAACGTTCATCCATAGAACGGAAAGCGATATTATCAACAACTTCCAGAACTTCTTCAAAACGGCTTCGGTATGTTTCAATTACAAATTCATACCACGATCTGTGTTCCATCATCCATTTGTCCATCATTTGCAAAGGAATCATCATTACCGAAACATCTTCGACGACTTTTGCCATGATTTGACTTTTTTCGCTTTTAGAAGTGCAAATCATCGAAATAGCACAGGCTTGTCCGGGTTGTAAATAATACATTAAAAACTCGCCGCCGTCTTCGCCTTCGCGGTAAATTTTGATTTTTCCTTTGGTAATTAAAACCGTGTTTTTGATGTATTGTCCAGTTCGCATTAAAATAGTTCCTGCTTCAAAATCCTGTGCGCTCCCATTTTCTTCAATAGTAGCAATAAGTTCGCTGGAGAAATTAGGAAATATGTTTTGTAATGAATTTTGCATGTATATGGTTTGTTTTTTTGCCACGAATTTCACGAATCAGCACAAATTAATTAGCGGAAATTAGTGCGATTCGTGGCGAACAATTTTAATCATTTTAATTTTTTAATCTGTGGCAAAAAAAAATTATTACTAATTTATTTGTGAAAATTAGAGCAATGCGTGGCAAAATTTTTTTATCAAATTAAGATTAAAGAACATAATTTTATACAAAGATAGCAGATTGAAACGTTATTAATTGTCAGAAAACTATTTTTAAGATGTATTTTAAGTAAATGAAAAAATCCTATTTTCCATCGATTTTATAGGCTATATTTTTAAAAATAGTGAGTAAATTTGTATTTCACTGATTATTATAGTGTCTCTAAAACGTTTTCTGAGAATAATAATCGAAATCGCATTTGGTACGTTTTTAATTAATAGAAACGTCGTAATTTTACAAAAAACACATATTATGAATTTATCACAAGAAGATTGGGTTAATCAGCTTGCTGCTGACGAGAATGCAGTTATACTGGACGTAAGAACTGAAGACGAATTTAATGACGGTTATATCGAAAATGCCGTAAATATTGATATCAATAAAGGTCAGGGTTTTATTTATGAAATCGAAGAACTTGATAAAAATAAAAATTACTATGTGTATTGCCGTTCTGGAGCAAGAAGTGCTAAAGCATGTCAGGTAATGAATGAGTTAGGTATAAATAATGCCTACAATTTGCTTGGCGGAATCCTGGACTGGGAAGGTGAAACCATAAATCCATAATACAAAAAAGAGGCGTAAAAGCCTCTTTTTTCTTTTGAAACTATTAATAACCAAACTATAAAAATTACCAGATTATGAGTTTAATACCCGAAGAGTATCAAATTAAAACCCTTATAAATCAAGATACTTATCTTGTAAACGGAGAATTAAAAAAATGGACAGGTCAGACAACGCCTGTTTTTTCGACCATTTCTTCTACAGAAAAATATTCGCCAACATTATTAGGATCGATTCCTTTTATGGGAGAAAAAGAAGCTGCAGAAGTTGTAGAAGCTGCAAATGGAGCCTACAATAAAGGTCAGGGATTATGGCCAACGATGAAAGTCGCTGACCGTATTAAATGCATGGAAAATTTCGTGCGCCAAATGAAAGAAACCCGCGAAGAAGTAGTAAAACTTTTGATGTGGGAAATTGGAAAAAACCTGGGCGATTCGCAAAAAGAATTTGACAGAACCGTAGAATATATTCAGGATACTATTGACAGTTATAAAGAACTAAACGGACGCAGTTCATACTTTTCTAAAGTACAAGGAGTTAATGCCATGATTCGCCGCGGACCTCTTGGTGTTGTTTTATGTCTTGGGCCTTACAATTATCCTTTAAATGAAACTTTCTCTTTATTGATTCCGGCTTTGATTATGGGTAACGCCGTAATTTTTAAACCTGCAAAACATGGTGTTTTATGTATTTCGCCATTATTGCATGCTTTTAGAAGCAGTTTTCCTAAAGGTGTTATCAATATCGTTTATGGCAGAGGGCGCGAAATTGCATCTCCAATTATGAAGTCGGGAAAAATTGATGTTTTGGCTTTAATCGGAAATAGTAAATCGGCAATTGCTTTGCAGGATCAGCATCCAAACAAAAACAGGTTGCGTTTGATTTTAGGTTTAGAAGCGAAAAACCCGGCGATCGTTTTACCAGATGCTGATTTAGATTTGGCAATTCAGGAATGTATCGCAGGATCTTTATCTTTTAACGGTCAGCGTTGTACAGCTTTAAAAGTTTTATACGTTCACGAATCTATTGCAGAAGAATTCAACAGACGTTTTTCTGAAAAAGTAGACGCACTGGTGTTTGGAAATCCATGGGATAAAAATGCTTCGTTAACACCGCTTCCGGAAACAGATAAACCGGCTTATATTCAGGGATTAATTGACGATGCCACTTCTAAAGGAGCAAAAATCCTGAATGAAAAAGGCGGAAAACATACTGAAAACTTTATTTTTCCGGCAGTTTTATTTCCTGTAAATAAAGAAATGAGAGTTTACCACGAAGAACAATTTGGACCCGTAGTACCAATTATTTCGTTTAAACATATCGATGAACCTCTTGATGATATGGCCGAATCAAATTACGGTCAACAAGTAAGTTTGTTCGGAAAAGATATTAAAACTTTGGCTCCGCTTATCGATTCTCTGGTGAATTTGGTTTGCAGAGTTAACCTGAACAGTTCTTGCCAAAGAGGTCCTGACGCGTTCCCGTTTACAGGTCGTAAAGACTCTGCCGTAGGAACCTTAAGTATCCCGGATGCATTGCGTTCATTCTCAATCCGTACGTTTGTAGCTTCAAAAGATATCGCTTACAATAATGAAATTTTGCAGGAATTGCTAAACAGCAAAGAATCAAACTTCATTAATACCGATTATATTTTGTAGTAATCAAGGTTATATATTAAATTGTAGATGCCGCCTTTTTCTTTTTGAATTAGGCGGTTTTTTTGTTTGCCACGAAGACACAAGGACGCAAAGTTTTTTTGTTTTGAGCTAAATTTTAATCTCGCAAAGTCGCGAAAACGCAAAGTTTTTTAATTTGTGTCTTTAAAAAAGAATCTTTGCGTCCTTGTGCCTTCGTGCCAAATTAACTCTAAACATAAAAATATCTTTAAAGAATTGTAACATTCAATAAAAAAATGCAACTAATTCATAACAACTATTAAATAAACAAAATTCCCAAAACCACTTATGGAAAAAATTATACTAATTGTCTTTTTGTTTTTGGCACAAAGCAATTTTGCGCAGGAACTGTACATGCCGCGAAATATTAAAGAAGCTTACGCAAAAGGTACCCGCTCTATGGACGGAAAACCAGGGAAAAACTACTGGCAAAACCACGGAAAATATGATATCGCATTAACTGTAAATGCCGATAAAAAAATCATCAGCGGAACTGAAACTATTGTCTACACAAACAATAGCAGCGATACTTTAAAAAACTTACCAATTCGTTTTGTAAACAATCTACATAAACCATCTTCACCGAGAGGAGGCGCAGTAAGTGATGATTTTTTAAGCGACGGATTAACAATTACGTCCTTAAAAATTGGAGATGAAATTTATAAAGAAGATGCCAGAAGCTGGGGTACGGTTGGAAATGTGAAAATGAAAAAGCCAGTGCCGCCACATTCAAAAATCACAATTAATATCGATTGGAATTATCCGTTATCGAAAGAGAGTGGAAGAGAAGGGCAAATAGATAACACGACATTTTTTGCAGCATACAGTTATCCTCGCGTAACTGTTTTTGACGATTATAACAGATGGGACAGATTGCCTCACACAGATCGTCAGGAATTCTACAATGATTTTAATGATTATACGTATTCTGTAAAAGCACCAAAAAATTATGTGGTTTACGGAACCGGTGATTTATTAAATCCTGATGAAGTTTTACAACCAGAATTTGCTGCAAGATTGAAAAAATCATACATCACCGATGAAATTTTACATATTGCAAACGAACAGGAAATGAAAGGCGGTTTTGTAACCAAACAAAACGATTGGAATGTCTGGAAATTTGAAGCAAAACATATTTCAGATGTTTGTTTTGGGTTAAGCGATCATTATTTGTGGGATGCGAGCAGCGTTGTTGTAGACAAAAAAACAAATCGTCGTGCGAGCGTTCAGGCGGCTTATGATGTTAAGGGAACTGATTTTGTAAATTCGATTAAAAATAATCAATATGCTCTGGATTGGTTTTCAAATAACTGGCCGGGAATTCCGTATCCATTTTCTAAAATGACCGCTTTTCAGGGATTTGCTGATATGGAATATCCAATGATGTGTAACGATTCGCAAATGAACGATCCTGTTTTTGCACAATTGGTTCAGGATCATGAAGTAGCGCACACTTATTTTCCTTTTTACATGGGAATCAATGAAACTCGTTATGCTTTTATGGACGAAGGCTGGGCGACGACATTTGAATATTTAATTGGAATTGCAGAACACGGTAAAGAAGCAGCAGACAAATTTTATAAAGAATTTAGAGTTGAAGGTTATATCAATGATCTTTCAACAGAAGAAGATCAGCCGATCATTACAATGTCATCTCAGCTTTCAGGTCCGGGTTACGGAAATAATTCATACGGAAAAGCTTCTCTTTCTTACATTGCATTAAAAGATTTACTGGGAGACGATTTGTTCAAAAAATCACTTCACGCTTATATGGATAACTGGAACGGAAAACACCCAATTCCATGGGATTATTTTAATTCTATGAACACTGCTTCAGGAAGAAACCTGAACTGGTTTTTTAATAACTGGTTTTTCACCAATAATTATATTGATCTTTCGGTTAAAAAAGTCGAGAAAAATACAGTTTCAGTAGAAAATGTGGGAGGTTTTGCTATTCCTTTTGATGTAAATATTGTTTATACGGATGATTCGAAAGAAACATTACACCAAACCCCGGCAATCTGGCAAAGCAATCAAAAAGCAGTTTTAATTGCTTTAAAAGGAAAAAAAACAGTGAAACAAATTACTGTTGACGGCGGAATTTTTATGGATGCTACACCAGACAATAATGTTTTTTTAGTAAGATAAATAAGTTATTGTTTCTATTATAAATCCTCTTTCTTATTTTAGAAAGAGGATTTTTTATATTTAACATGTTGTTTTTTAGTTCTTTATGCTGTGTGTTTTTATGGTTTGTGAAAAAATACGTAAAACCTCAAAAATATTATAGAATTAACAATTATGTTTGTAAAAAATAAAGCCCCATTATTACATGAAAAAAAACTACTTTGTTATTGTTATTTTATTGTTGACAATTAGCAGTTTTGCCCAAAATGACGCAAAAGCTAAATTTCAAAAAAATAAATACGAACTAGCTGTTTCGTATTACAAAAAAGCAGATTTTAAAAATGCTCTTGATTTATTTTCTGTAGCTTCTAAAATTAGACCTGAAAACGAACTGGGTCAGGAATCTATCAAAAAAGTAGACACCTTAAAAGCGCTTTTACGAAAAGATATAATAGATAAAGCTTTAGGGATTTGGAAAATGACAGGAGATAAGCCAGTCTGGGCTGTAAAAACCGCAGATGAATCTCAAAATAAACCAGTTGAAGAATTTATTGAAATAACTAAAACTCAAATTGTGTTTTATGAGCAGGACAAAAAAACGCTGGTAAAAAAGATCCTAAAAACCGAAGAATTAGTTTATTACAATAAAGACAAATCAGATTCCTTATTTTCTGCAGTAATTCTTTCTGATGGTACAATTTGGAATTGCCTTATTGATGAAAATTCAAGTGTATTACACGTAATTAACATTGCAAAAAAAACTGAAAAAGGCATCGAAAAAATCGAAAATGAAAACCCGGAACATTTTTATATGAAAGTGTAAACATTTGCATAAAGGGTTTAAAATTTAAAATTAATAAAGCTTATATCAGAAAAGCCACAAAGAGATAATTACTTTTTGTGGCTTTTTATTTCGGTAAGAATATCTTGGTTTAAGATTAGTTTTTGCAGTTTTTGTTTATATTTAATGTCTAACTATTAAACCTAAAAGCACAGATGAACATTAATTTCACAAATAATTTTTCTTATTTTTCACATTTCAGGATAATGATTTTTTGTTGTTTTTTATTGGCTGCAAATGATTCAATTGCACAAAATAAAAACCAGATTTCTATTGGTACGATAGATAGTGTTTCTTCAAAAGTTTTAAATGAAGAAAGAAAAATTTGGATTCATTTGCCTAGAAGTGTTCAGAATAAAGGATTTTCTCAACAAAAATATCCCGTCGTTTATTTATTAGACGGCGATGCCCATTTTAGTTCTGTTGTTGGAATGATCGAAGAATTAAGCGAAATAAACGGAAATACAGTTTGCCCGGAAATGATTGTTGTTGGTATTCCAAATACAAACAGAACCAGAGATTTAACACCAACACATTCTGATATTGACTTACCTTTTGTAAATAAGGGGTTAAGCGAGCAATCCGGTGGCGGGGAAAAGTTTGTCGAATTTTTAGAGAAAGAATTAATCCCGTATATTGATTCAAAATACCCGACAGCACCTTATAAAACGCTGATTGGACATTCTTTTGGCGGATTAACCGTTATGAATATCCTGACCAATCATACCAGCTTATTCAATGCATATGTTTCCATAGATCCAAGTATGTGGTGGGATCATCAAAAGTTTTTAAAACAAGCAACTCAAACATTAGCCACTAAGAATTTACAGAATGTTTCTCTGTTTCTGGGTGTTGCCAATACGATGGAAGATAATATGGATCTGGTTAAAGTCCGAAAAGATACTTCGGTTATTACAAAACATATTCGGTCTGCATTAGATTTAAATGACTTTTTAAGTCAGAACAAAAAAAGCAATTTACAGTATCAATACAAATATTATAAAGACGACAATCACGGTTCGGTTCCCTTAATTGCCACTTATGATGCGCTTCGTTTTCTATTTGCTTTTAATCAATTAAAACTTTCGATTGGGGAACAAATGAATTTCAATAAAGCGGTTTTCACCAAAATTGAAAAACATTATGAAAATTTATCCAAACATTTTGGTTATAAAGTAAATGTTCCTGAACAAGTTATAAATAACTACGGTTATCAGTCGCTTGCTAAAAAAGAGAATGATTTAGCAGGATATCTGTTTAAGCTAAACGTAGCAAATTATCCACAAAGCCCAAATGTATTTGATTCTCTTGGAGATTTTTATGAGACAACCGGAGATAAAAAAAATGCGATCGCCAATTACCAAAAAGTATTGGCTTTAGACAAAGATTTTCCGGAAACAAAATCGAAACTGGAAAGACTTACAAAATAATTATTGAATAAAAAGCGATGTCAGGAGAAAAAAATCTACAGCAATTGCTAAAAAGCATGAAACCGAAACATAATCCCGGTGAATATGTTTTTTGTAAAATAGAAAGTTTAGAAAAACTAAATCTGAATGAAATTGAAATGTTCTTTAAAGAAGAAGAAGCCATGACATTAATTCTGAAAAAGGAAATTGCCGAAAGTTTACATCTCGAATATTCTGTTGTAATGTCCTGGATTACTTTAACGGTTCATTCATCATTAGAAGCCGTGGGATTAACAGCAGCATTTTCAAAAGCATTTTCAGAAAACGGAATTAGCTGCAATGTTGTCGCTGCATTTTATCACGATCATATTTTTGTCAATAAAAAGGACGTAGAAAAAGCAATGAAAATTCTGAATTCATTCTCGAATTAAATTCAAATAATATTTTTGCCACAGCTTACAGCTTCAAATGATTTAAATCTTTTTATTTTTAAATTGATTTTGATTGATGATTGTTTTTATTGTAAAATGTAAGCTATGAAATGTGAATTGGCTATTCTTATTCTTAATTCTTTATTCTTGGTTCTATTACTATTATAAAAATTTATACCCAAGAGAAAAATTAGTAACTCCGGTTTTTAATTCCCTTCCTGAAGCATCCAGATCTGATAGACCTGCAAGGTAACGAACATCGAAAGTAAATTTCCATACATCGACGCCAACACCGCCAAGAATACTGCTGTTATCTTGTTCGAAAGCAATTAAATTGAGATCATTATTTGCTTTTATATCAGAATAATGTTTCCAGTTATAACCGGCAAAAACACGTAGATTTCCTAATTTTCCAAATGGAAGTATTTTATAACCAACTATTAAAGAGGCATCTGTTCCTGATAATTCATATTGGGTTTCTGCAATTCCGGTTTGAGAAAGGCTAAACTTATTTTTTGCATATCCAAATTCGGCCTGACCGTAAAAAAGCAATAAATTAACTCTGGCAAATCCGGCAAAACCAATATCTGTTCCTGAACTTTTAGAAATAAAATCATCGGTTACAGCCGAAGTGATATTCGATGAAAATTGTGGACCAAATTGTATCAATTGTGCAAAACCATTTACACTAATACATAACAATGCTGCTAAAATGAATTTTTTCATAACTGGATTTGTTGGTTTTTAGATAACATAAAAATAATTATTATTGATTAGAATAGCGAGATTTATCTTATTTATTTTGATTATGTGTTTGATAATTAGTGAAATGAGTTTTGTTTTTGTCTTAAATAAGAAAAAATAAATTGTCTAAATTTGAAGAATAAAGAATATATAATGATTATTAAAAAAATTCAGGCCTCTGAAACATGGCAAATCAGACATGAAGTAATGTGGCCGGATCAGCCTTTTGAATTCGTTCAGTTAAAAGAAGATGATTTAGGATTGCATTTTGGTGTTTTAATAGATGAAAAACTGGTTTCGATAGTTTCTTGTTTTTTTTCTGATGAAGAAATGCAGTTTAGAAAACTGGCAACCTTAGAACAATTTCAGGGAAAAGGTATAGCGTCAAAGTTTTTGCAGCATATTTTGATAGTAGCAAAAGAAAAAGGAGCAAAAAAAATCTGGTGTAATGCCAGAACGAATAAAAAAGAATTTTACGAAAAATTCGGTATGAAAGATACACAGCAGACTTTTACAAAATCCGGACAGGAATTTACCATAATGGAAATTTTGCTATAGAAAAAGAAGCATAATTGTGAAATAAGAGATAGACAATCAGATATTTACGATTATCGTTTTTTCGCATTCAGTTGGCTTGTAAATACTTTAGTAATGTTATTTTAGCGTTAATTTGAACTGTTATTTTCGCATAAAATGATAGCTTATATTATCAAATAAAGAGTTGAAAAAAAAGAAATCGTTTTCGTAAAATACAACTTGTTAAGACTTTCTTATTTTATTTTTTTTATTCCAATCTTTTATTACTTTCGCACTCAAATGAGAAAGTTAGTAGTATTTTTAACATTTATGAATTTCCTTCTGTTAGGCGGAGGGCAATATCTTAATGCTGAAACTCACCTTAACTCTCACCACACTCTTGAGAAAAGACACCGCGTAAAATTCACCAATAACGAGCAGGGCAGTTCAATAATTGAAGATGCTGATTTAGATTTGGATGAAGAATATTTTGGCGACGATTTTAAAGGTGGACTTTCCAATAAATTTTTTGCAACAAACTACAGCTTAATTGATAGCTGGTATTTGACATTATCTCGTCAAAGCGCTGCAAAATCTTCAAATCATTTTGATATTTTCGGGTCTTCTTGTGGCCAGTCAAATCCTATCTACATTACTCAGAGAGTTTTAAGAATTTGATTCTATTTTATACATCAGTTACCAAAAGCGTGATCATGCATAAATATGGATTTTATTTTTAGATTTTATTTTCAGAATTTACTTCTTAGAAATTTTCCACACTTACGACATTCAATTTCACGTATTGGCGACTGATGCTTTCTACATCTTAAGGGATTTTTGTATCCCTAATTCAATCGCTTAATTTCCAATTACATACCATGAAAAGAATTATCGTGTTAACGGGCATGCTTGCCTTGTTGTGCCTTACCAGTTGTACATCAAAAAAAGAAGAAAAAGAAGAAGAAGAAAAATTTACAGTGACCAATCCTGTAAAAATCGATACTTCGTTTACAAAAGAGTATGTTTCTCAGATTAAATCTGTCCGAAACATCGAAATCCGTGCCCAGGAAAAGGGGTTTTTGCAAAATATCTATGTTGATGAAGGTCAGTTTGTTAAAGCTGGTCAGGTTTTATTCAGAATCATGCCAAAAATGTATGAAGCTGAATTATTAAAAGCGCAGGCAGAACAAAAATCTGCTGAAATTGAATTACAAAACGCCAAATTATTAGCAGATAAAAATATCGTTTCTAAAAACGAACAAGCTGTGGCTCAGGCAAAATTGCAATCTGCGAAAGCGGAAGTTGCTTTAGCAAAACTTCACTTATCTTTTACTGAAATCAAAGCCCCGTTTGACGGAACAATCGACAGGATTCCTTTAAAATTAGGAAGTCTTATTGATGAAGGCGAATTATTGACAAGCCTTTCAGACAACAGTCAGATGTTTGCTTATTTTAACGTTTCAGAGCCGGAATATCTTCAATACCAAACTGATGTAAAAGATCGCGCAGGAAATAATGTGAATTTGCTTTTGGCAAATGGCGAACTTTTTAAATACAAAGGAAATGTTGAAGTTATAGAAAGTGAATTTGACAACGAAACCGGAAATATCGCTTTTAGAGCAAGATTTCCAAATTCAGGAAAATTACTTAGAAACGGCGAAACGGGAAAAGTTCAAATGCTTGTTCCGTTGAAAAACGCTATCGTGATTCCACAAAAAGCGACTTACGAAATTCAGGATAAAAAATACGTTTTTGTGGTTGATAAAAACAATGTAGTGACTTCAAAAGAAATCACAATTACAGGTGAAATTCCAGATTTGTACGTTGTAAGCAGCGGACTTACTGAAAATGATAAAATTTTATTGGAAGGAGTTCAAAAAGTAAAAGACAATGACAAGATTAAATTTGAATTCCTGGCTCCTCAAAAAGTAATTAATAATTTGAGAGTAAAAGCGGAGTAGATCTGGTGATCAGTGGAAGTTTTCAGTTTTCAGTGGCAGTTTTCAGTTCGTGCTTAACCTGAAACTTGAAACACTTTGAAATTCCAATTTGTTTTAATCATTAAAAAATATACAAATGTTTAATAAATTTATACAAAGACCTGTATTGTCGATAGTTATATCGCTGGTTATTGTCTTTTTAGGGATATTGTCGGTGATGAATTTACCGATTACCCAATTCCCTTCCATTTCACCGCCAATGGTAAACGTTACGGCAGATTACCCTGGATCGAATGGAGAATTGATGATCAAATCGGTTGTTATTCCGTTAGAAAGAGCCTTAAATGGAGTTCCGGGAATGAAATACATGACTTCTGATGCCGGAAATGACGGTGAAGCCAGTATTCAGGTAGTATTCAATTTAGGTACAGATCCTAATCAGGCTGCGATTAACGTGCAGAACCGTGTGGCTTCGGTAACTAATAAATTACCACCGTTGGTAGTTCGTGAAGGTGTGAAGATTACGCGAGAAGTTCCGAGTATGCTGATGTACGTGAATCTTTATAGTACGGATAAAAATACCGATATGAAGTTCTTGTACAACTATGCTGATATCAACGTTTTATCAGAATTAAAAAGGGTAAACGGAGTTGGTTCGGGAGATATTTTAGGAACACGTGAATATGCAATGCGTATTTGGTTGAAACCTGACAGAATGTTAGCCTATAAAATTTCTGCTGATGAAGTAATGGAAGCCTTATCAAGCCAGTCTTTAGAAGCTTCACCTGGTAAAACCGGAGAAAGTTCCGGTAAACGTTCTCAGGCTTTTGAATATGTATTGAAATATTCAGGACGTTTTACAACCAAAGAACAATATGAGAGTATCGTAGTGAGATCAAGCAGTAACGGAGAACTTTTACGTTTGAAAGATATTGCAAAAGTAGAATTTGGAAGTTCGATGTATGATATTTATTCGAACTTAAACGGTAGACCTTCTGCGGCAATTGTATTGAAACAATCATTTGGTTCGAATGCGAATCAGGTTATTGAAGACGTAAAAGCGAAACTGGAAAAGATCAAGCAAAAATTTCCAAAAGGAATGAATTACGAAATTTCGTATGACGTTTCTAAATTCCTTGATGCTTCTATCGAAAAAGTAATTCATACCTTAATCGAAGCCTTTATTTTGGTGGGATTAGTAGTGTTTCTTTTCTTAGGCGACTGGCGTTCAACGGTTATTCCGGCGATTGCAGTTCCTGTTTCGTTGGTTGGAACTTTTGTGTTCATGACATTCTTTGATATTTCATTGAACTTAATTACATTATTTGCTTTAGTATTGGCAATTGGGGTCGTCGTCGATGATGCGATTGTAGTCATCGAGGCTGTTCACGCCAAGATGGAAGAAGAACACCTTTCGCCGTTTAAAGCAACTAAAAAAGCGATGCACGAGATTGCAGGAGCTATTATTGCGATTACCTTTTTAATGGCTGCGGTATTTATTCCCGTTGCGTTTATGTCTGGTCCGGTTGGGGTTTTCTATAGACAATTTTCTATCACGATGGCAACGGCGATTATACTTTCGGGTATTGTGGCTTTGACTTTAACGCCGGCACTTTGTGCGATGATGTTGAAAAACAATCACGGTACACCTAAAAAGAGAACGCCAGTAAACAGGTTTATAGATGGTTTTAACAACAAGTTTAACCTTGCTCAGGGCAAATATCAAAATGTATTAGGTAAAATTGTAAACAGAAGAGCGGTTACGATTATTGCGCTTTTGGTTTTTTGTGCCGGAACATGGTTGGTGAGCAGCACCGTTCCTTCAGGGTTTATCCCGAATGAGGATCAGGGAATGTTTTATGCCATTATCCAGACGCCTCCGGGTTCATCTTTAGAAAGAACCAATAATATTGCGGAGAAACTGCAAAAAATTGCCGAAACCGTTGATGGGGTAAAATCAGTTTCTTCATTGGCAGGTTACGAAATTTTGACAGAAGGTACAGGATCGAACGCGGGAACTTGTTTGATTAACTTAAAAGACTGGAATGATCGTAAACAATCTGTTCAGGAAATTATGATCGAGCTTGAGGAAAAATCGAAAGATATTCCGGGTGCGAATATCGAATTTTTCCAGCCGCCGGCAGTTCCGGGATATGGAGCAGCAGGAGGATTTGAGCTTCGTTTATTGGATAAAACCGGTTCAAGCGATTTCAAAAAACTGGAAGCCGTTAATAAAGATTTTGTGGAAGAATTGAACAAACGTCCGGAATTATCGAACGTATTTAGTTTCTTTAGTGCGAGTTTCCCTCAGTATATGATGAAAGTCGACAACGATTTGGCACAGCAAAAAGGAGTTTCTATCGAAAATGCAATGAATACTTTATCCACACTTGTGGGAAGTAACTACGAAATCAGTTTCATTAAATACGGAATTAACTATAAAGTAATCGTTCAGGCGGCTCCGGAATACCGAGCGCAGCCAGATGATATTTTAAAATTGTATGTAAAAAATAACCGTGATGAAATGGTGCCATTTTCTGCCTTTATGAGATTAGAAAAAGTGTACGGACTTTCGGAAATTACACGACACAATATGTATACTTCTACAGAAATTAGTGGTGGAGCAGCTCCGGGATACAGTTCTGGTACAGCCATTAAAGTAATTCAGGAAGTTGCAGCGAAAAAATTACCAAGAGGATATGATATTGACTGGGCGGGTATTTCTGCCGATGAAGTGGCGCAGGGAAATCAGGCAATTTGGGTATTCCTGATTTGTTTAGGATTTGTGTACTTGGTTTTAGCAGCACAATACGAAAGTTTTATTCTGCCATTATCTGTAATTCTTTCTTTGCCTGCGGGTATTTTTGGAGCCTTCTTATTATTGAAAGTTGCAGGATTAGAAAACAATATTTATGCGCAGGTTGCCATGGTAATGCTTATTGGATTGCTAGGTAAAAATGCCGTGTTGATTGTAGAGTTTGCGATACAAAGACATGCAGCAGGCAAAACAGTTCTTGAAGCTGCTATGGAAGGTGCAAAAGCGAGATTTCGTCCTATTTTGATGACTTCATTTGCTTTTATCGCAGGTTTATTACCTCTTGCATTTGCATCTGGTCCTGGTAAAATTGGTAACAGAACTATAGGTACAGCCGCTGCCGGAGGTATGCTTATCGGAACTATTTGTGGTGTATTTGTGATTCCGGGATTGTACTATATTTTCGCGAAAATTGCAGAAAAACACAAGCTGGTAAAACATGAAGAAGAAAATCCATTAACAGAAGAAATTGACAACAATCATGTATAAATTTAAAAACTATCAATATGGTGTTGCGTTAGGCGCGTGTCTTGCTGTTGCGAGTTGTAAAGCTCCGCAGACGGCTGCCGAAACACCAAGTAAACCAGTTCCTGAAGTCTTTGCAAATAGTAAAGACACAACGAATATGGCGACCATTCCGTGGCATGATTTCTTTAAGGATCAAAATCTGGTGAACCTCATCGATTTGGCTCTGAAAAACAATCAGGAGTTACTGATGACTTTACAGGAAATTGAAATCGCCAAAAACGACATCCGCGTTAGAAAAGGACTTTTATTGCCAACACTTGGCATTAGAGCCGGAGCGGGAGTAGAAAAGGTGGGTAGATACACAAGTCAGGGTGCAGGTGATGCTTCGACAGAAATTATGCCGGGCAAAGAAATGCCGGATCCGCTTGGAGATTTTAAAGTAGCCGCTTACGCGAATTGGGAAGTGGATATTTGGAAAAAACTGCGCAATTCTAAAAAAGCCGCATTAACGCGATATTTGGCTACTGTAGAAGGTAAAAACTTCGTAGTAACCAGTTTAATTGCAGAAATTGCAAACTCCTATTATGAATTGTTGGCTTTGGATAGTCAGCTTGATATTGTGAAGCAGAATATCGAATTGCAATCAAACGCTTTAGAAATTGTAAAAGTTCAAAAACAAGCGGCGAGAGCAACAGAATTGGCGGTTCAGAAATTTCAGGCGGAGGTTTTAACTTCAAAAAGTTTGGAGTTTGACATTCGTCAGGAAATAAAAGAAGCAGAGAACAAAATTAATTTCTTAGTGGGTCAATATCCGCAGGAAATTAAAAGAGACAGAAATAATTTCCTGACTTTGTTACCTTCAACGGTACAATCCGGAATTCCGTCTCAATTGTTGACCAATCGTCCGGATGTTAAACAAGCCGAATTGGAACTTACAGCTGCAAAACTGGATGTAAAAGTGGCTCGTGCAGAGTTTTATCCATCTTTGGATATTTCTGCAGCGGTTGGTTTTAATGCTTTTAATCCGTCGTATTTGTTTACACTTCCAGAGTCGTTATTGTATTCTTTAGCAGGCGATATTGCTGCTCCATTAATTAACAGAAATGCGATTAAAGCGGAGTTTAGCAGTGCGAATGCAAGGCAGCTTCAGGCGTTGTACAATTATGATAAAACGATTTTAAACGCTTATATCGAAGTTTCAAACCAGCTTTCTAAAATTGATAATTTAGGAAAAAGCTACGATTTAAAATCACAACAAGTTGATGCTTTAAACACATCAATTGATGTTTCTAACGATTTGTTTAAATCAGCCAGAGTAGATTATTTTGAAGTATTAATGACACAAAGAGATGCTTTAGAAGCAAAACTGGAATTAATTGAAACTAAAAAAGACCAATTAACGGCTGCAGTCAATGTTTATAAAGAACTAGGCGGTGGCTGGAAATAATATTGCTTGTTAATTTGTAGAAAGAAGCCTTTCGGGAGTAAAATCCTGAAAGGCTTTTTTAATTTTTAGTTTGTTGAATTCTTCCACATTTTTACCACTGTTTTTTCTAATGGAATTTCTTCTCCTTCACATTTTACTGTAAATGTTGTCGTTTTATACATAAAAGCTGGTCGTACTTCTATCTCTATATTTTTATCTGGATGTTCCTTTTTCATTTTTTTGAAAGCAGCTACAATTTCTTCTTCATCAAATTTTGCTTCTCCATTATAAATTTTAAAATAGAAATCAACATTAAGGGGTAATGCTAAATTATTAATGCTTTTTTTAGATAATTCATTTTCATTCATATAATTTCCTTCTCCATTTATATAACTGACATACAAATCTGTAAGAGTATCTTCTTTATAAAAAAAGGATTGGAAACGCCAGTTATATCTTTCTCTATAAATGTCCCAAATACCATAAGGAATTCCAGATTGAGCAATTTTTTCCTGTAAATATTTTGGAACTGCACCTTTATAGAATTCATCATAAAAAGTTTTTAAATCTTTAAAAGCTCCAGGTACTGGAACAAATGTATTTACATCAATAAAAATTTCTTTTGCCTGATAGCGTACTATTTCTACACGATGTGCAAGACCTGTTATAAAAAGCACTACGACACCTCCCGGTGCAACGGCAATAGTAATATGATTGTAGGTTTCGTGTTTCGGTTCTTTTTTTACATTATCCCAATTATAAAAGCCTTCACGAAATAATGTTAGTATTTTATTTTGTGTGACTTGATCTATTGTTGCCTCTATATTCCAAATTTTTTTTTCAGCATAACTTACCCAAGTAAGCGACAACATCGTCGGTATTATATTACCTCCGCCTGAGGCTTGTCCATCAACAGCCCAACCACTATCTTCGATTCCAGAAGTATGTAATGCAGTTATAAATTTATCTTGTGTAGCAAGGAAGCCTTTGTGCACTTCTATAGGATAATCTTTTACGGAAGTTACAGAAGTTCCCCATGCAAAATCAGTTTTATTAATCATGTTTTTTTGTTTATTACAAGAAAATGCTATCACACTTAATAGTAAAATTATATTTAATTTCTGTTTCATAGTTTTTATATCAACGCTTTATAATGAACCTTTTTCGTTCAGGTTCTGGTGCATTTACCATGCCAGTTGTAGCATTATAATGCAGGTAATGATTTCGAAGTTGTTTCATGTCCTCTCTAGGTATTTTATGCTCAATTATTTCTAATGGGTTCGCTATTGCTTTTGTAGCATAATCTTCTAAATATTGTTTTATTGTTGAGAGAAATTTTATATTATCTACAAAGATATTCTGTGTAAAGACATATTTACTCATTGTTGTATTGTTAAATTCAAGGTTTTGATTTTCGGCTAGTTTTTTCATTATATGTAAGGGTATAAAACTGTATTGGTTACTTATATAAGCTCGTTGAGAAACAAGTTGCTGCGTATCGTATAAAGAGCTTCTGTTTGGGTCATATATATAAGGTTTGTGAAAGGCGTCTCGTATTTCAATTTGATCATTGGTAAACCAGCCTTCATCTATAAGTGTATCTCTAAATTTTCTTAATCTGGAACTTGTGAGTGTATTATCACAATAGTCTGTTGCCAGGATATGTTCACCAGCAGGGTCAGGTGCTACACCAGATGCAATTCCTTCAGGTCTGCCTTCTGTATAACTGCCACCTACATCGCAATGTACACCAGGCATATACAATTCTATATGATTTTTACTTTTGATAATGGGCGATAGGCTAAAGTTTTTACGATGTTCATCAGCAGCTACCATATGTATAACATGTTTGGCTTTACTGATGGAATTAAGACCAAGATCTTTTATATCATTAAACTGAACTAAACCATGGTGGGCTACAGTATCATATAATCCTGCAAAACGAATGATTAATTGATTGAATTCTACTCCTTCTTCGCTAAGTAAATAGCCCAAATAAGAATTTGGAGGTAATCTTTCATGTGTATATTTTGAATTTATATTATTACCATTACGATCCCAATCTGTACCCATATAGTATGATGGTAATGTGATTTCATGTACAAAATGACGTGCTGATGCTGCACCACGACTAAATCCGAAAACATCAATTGTAATTGAACCTATTTTTTTGTATTTTTTATTTCCTAGACCTTGCAAAATTTTATCCTTAAGTTGTTCGATCGACCTACGGACCCTGCTTATAATACCTGAGTTACCAGCTCCAAAAGCTCCTCCCATAAAATAGTCATCTTCTTCATATTTAATTGATTCTGGGTCTTCAGTACCTAGAGTATTAGTATTCATTCCTTCGGTATAAATTTTAAAAATATTTATATCATCTTTTTTATAATTATCGAATAAGATTGCTACGTTAGAGAGATCATTTTCATAACTTCCTTCTTGGTATTTATAATTTTCATCTTTGCCCACTTCTTTTTTGCTTTTAGCATATACTTTTAAATGCTCTTCACTCGTAAAAGGCTTTTCTGAAGTAGCTTTTCTTCCTATTCGTTGTTCTTCCCAATCAGTTCGTGCAATGGTATCATATCTGTTATTATTTGTACCGTCAATAAATACCCCGAAAGTAAAATCAATCTTTTTCTGTTCTTCAGGCGAACCATCTTTATCCGCTTCGCCTTGCATCAAAGGATTGTTACCTGATAATTCACCTTGCATTAAAATTCCGTTTCGGGAAACTTTAAGTATGGAATCTAAATCAATTTTTTGGCTTTTTATTTTATCATGATATACCACAGGTTTGATAGATAACTTATTTCCACCATAGAAATTTTCTGCTCCCTGAAACTGCCATGCTTGTTCTATAAACACAGGAAATACACACTTTTGTACATTAGAATTTAATATGTGTTCTTCTCCTTTTTCTGTAATTATTGCATCAGTAACTGTTCTTTCTGGAGGTTTTGTAGTTTTATCATATTTATGCACATCTACAGCACGCACGAATCTGGTTAATGGTTTTGCTTCTAGTTTTTGTATTGGCTGTCCGTCTGCATCACTAGGGGTAGGTGTTAAATCTATGTCAGTAAAAAAGCCATCGTCTTGTAATTGTATCTCAATATTTTCGCTATACAAAGCTTCTGTATAAATATGCAGATATACAGTAGAGCCAAATGCAATTTCTTCGGTTATTATTTTACCGGTGTAATCGCGCCATTCTGCAGTAATAATTTTGGGTTTGCCTGTAGCACGTATAAACATTCCGTAAGGCGGAATACCTATTGGAGGATTTTTTTTGCTAAATATTTCAAGCCAGCATAAACCGCCTCCCTCTAATAATTTAGGAAAAGTAATTTGCTTACGATTAAGTTCTGAAATTCCCTTACTAAAAGTATTATTATGTGTTATTTTTTCGGGTTGAATTCCTTTACCAACTATCTGCCATCCCCATTCTATATTATTTCGTTCTTTGGCTATATTCTTTTCATAATCATCCTCGGCTTTATTGTATTCGTCAAATTTGCATTTATATTCATTTTTACTATCTCTTGTCATATTATTATAAACTTCTTCTTTTACAGCCGCAAAAGGTTTAGGTTTAGTATATATGGAATCGATATATTTTTCAAAGTCGGCAATAGTTACTGTAACTTTATCTGCTTTGGCAAGTGTAAGGCAACCTTTGGCTTTATCCCATTTTTGACCTTCAGGCAAAGGCAATTGGGGTGTAATATTTAAATCTTTACTCATTTTCTGCATTATTAATCATTAAAACAGCATCGTCTAAATCACTAAAATTCACACCCGGAAGCAATTCATAAAGTACTTCCGGCGAACTGCTTTTTGTGTTTTTTTCCGTTAGTTCTGCTTTTTGCCCGTGATCTTTAATTGTAATACAATCTTTTGCTCCCATTGGGCAGGTAGCTTTACTGTCTTCGAGCAAAGGATTTCCTTTATTTGAATAGGTTACTTTTTCGTAAAAACCACTCCATTCTGTAATTACAATCTGGCAGGGTAAAAAACTACTGCTGGAAGGTTGTTTTTTGCAATTTCCAAAAGTATTTTTTTTCATTGTCTGTCCAATTTCCTTGCTGGTAGCGACTAGTTTTTCTTTACCCTCGCTGTCATTGGCATAATGTTTAGAATGCGTTTTCACCTGTAATATATCAGTTTGCGGTGTTTCACTAAACTTACATTGACAGATTGCTCCATGTACTACAAAATGTTTTTCGGCCATTGCTTTACTTTTAAAGTGGAATTATTTACTTTTTTTGAAGATTGATTTTATTTTATCGGCAAAGCTCATTTTCTTATTTACAACAGGCTCGTCAGGAATATAAAACTGACTTTTTTCTATTGGAGACCCCAATATTCTTTCTACTTTTGGTGTTACTGCCTGCTGTTTTGTTATCATGGCAGCGACATCAATAATACCTTCTTCCTCTTTTGTTTGATAAGATTGAAATATTCTTTTACTTTCTCTAAGATCGGTATCGCTCCATGGCTTAAATGAACTTCTTTCAGGAAAATGGTATATTTCTACCTTAATTTTTTGCTGCTTGTTTTCAGTAATTTTGGTTTCGAAAGTTCCTGTTATCGAAAAAATACTGCGATCTTCTTTATATAATTTATAGTCAACATTCATTTTAGAATCTACTGTTTCAAATACTTCTTCAGATAAATATTTTTTTGGAAATTTATAACCTTCCATTATTTCTTGAATGGTTCTGTCGTCTATTGCAGTACCATTAGCATTAATATTTATTTTATCATCTGCGTCGTAACGATCTTTAATCGTATGAACAACGCCATACTCAATAAATTGATTTGCAAATACAGGAGATTCCCAAATGCGTTTAAATCTTAATTTGGAAGTATATTCAACATATAAAGGTTTGAAATACAAATAAAAAAACCAGTTTTGGCAAATAGCCTGCTTTAGTAAATTATCGTTTAACAGAACAGCTTCTATTTTGTTAATCACTTTAGAAATTGTTTCGCCTCTGTAATACCTCAGAATGTCTTCCTTAACCGTTTGCCAACGTTTTTTACTGGCTGCATTGGTGAGAATTTCTTCAATCTCACCATTAGGTTTCATTTTGACACGCAGAGGGAATAGGGTCTGAGATGCTTTCTCGGCAATTTGCTCTATTTTTGAATTGGGAATTTTATTGTTGACGTAAAATTGTTTTCGATTGATTTCAAAAATAGAATTGTGACCAAAGTTGTCATTTAAAAAATGAATTTCAATTTCATAGTGAATTTGGTTTTTGAGTACGTCATTTTCAAAAATTTCATAGCAAAATCCGTATGTTCTTTTTTGGTTTGACGAACCAAAACTCAAACTAAACCCTTTATCAAAAGCAACTTCTTTTAAATCCATAATCGTCATTTAAAATTTAATGCGCTTTAAATAATTTCACTGGGGTTTTGAGATTATTAAAATAGCAGAATGTGAAATTATTAATGCTAAAATATAGAAAAAATTCTTACAAAAAATAAAGATTTGAAAATAAAAATGATAGTGCTAATAATCAGTTTGTTACGTTTTTTTTGAGTTTAATAATTCGAATTAAATGCAAATAAAAATCCCGTTATGTAGCATAACGGGATTTTTATCAAATGTTTTTATGTTTTTAAAAGTCAGGATTCCTTCTCATTATTAATCTCAGCTTCTTCCTCTTTAGGGAGATAATTTAATTCTTCTTCAATCTTTTTGCGGTCTTTTCTGTTTTGTCTGATCAAAATATAAATCAACAAAACAACACCAATAATTATTGCACCTATAATAAACCAATTGATTTCCATAAAATTGCTATTTTAGTTGATATGAATTTTATTGCTTTTAATTTTGTTTGGATAAAAATTCGCCAAACCATAATCCGGATTGTTTGATGGTTCTTTTTTGCGTTTCAAAATCAACGTGAATTAACCCGAATCTTGCATTATAGCCTTCTGCCCATTCAAAATTATCAGTAAGACTCCAAACAAAATAACCGTCGACATTTAAACCGTCGTGTTTGGCTTTTAGAATCTGTTCTAAATTATCCTGTATAAAATGTGTTCGTTTAATATCATATACTTTTCCGTTGGTAACAGTATCAGGGAAAGCAGCGCCATTTTCGGTTATAATGATTTTTTTTATGTTTTTATATTCATTAAACCTTTTTAAAACATGGTAAAGGGCAGGAGGGTAGACTTCCCAACCCATTTCGGTTGTTATGGCATTTCTTTTCTCGGCACTAACTAACTCGGCACCAATATAAGGAATCAGTATTGAGGCTCGCACAACTTCTCGGGTATAACATTGCAATCCGATGAAATCGAAGTCAAAAGCAAGATTGTCAAGATCATCTTTTACAATATAATTGTTGAGTTTTTTAAGCACCGGTAAATCTCCCTGAGGATAACCAAGTCCCAGAATTGGCTCTATAAAAGTTCTGTTCAGTAAAGTATCAACTCTTTTTGCTGCCTGAACATCGGCTGGTTTTTCAGAGAAAGGTTCAATATGTGTACACGAAAAAGTAGTACCAATATTTGCTTTTGATACTTTGTCCCTCAATATTTTTGCGCCCGCAACAGTTGCTAATGTTACGTGATGCATGGCTTTTATGTAATTGGTAATTCCTTTTTTTCCAGGTGCATGGATTCCTAAAAAATAACCTGCGCCCGTAAAAACAGAGGGTTCATTAATAACCATCCAGTTTTTGACCTTGTCGCCAAAATATTGTGCGCAAACTTCGGCATATTCAGAAAACCATGTAACACATTCCCGATTGGTCCACCCGCCTTTTAATTCTAATGCGTGTGGCAAATCCCAATGATAAAGTGTAATCCAGGGTTCTATATTGCATTCGATAAGGAAATCGATAATTCTGTTGTAATAATCAATTCCGGCCTGATTTACAGGATGAATTCCCGTAGGCATAATACGCGACCAACTTATGGAAAACCTGAAATTCGGAATATTTAATTGCCGGACTAATTCAATATCGTCTTTATAAGTATTGTAAAAATCGCAGGCATTAATGGCGTGATGACCGTTTTTGATTTTTCCTTTTTGAGAGGTAAAAACATCCCAGATCGAAGCGCCTTTACCTTCGGCATCATGCGCTCCTTCAATTTGGAAAGCAGCAGTCGAAACTCCCCATAGGAAATCTGCTCCAAATTGTTCTTTATTTAGTAGTGAATGGTCAATTTTATTCATTTAAGTATTGCTTTCCTTGATTTTCTTAATAATTAATGAAGGAAAGTAGATTGCATCGCTTTTAAAAAAAGCCATTCTTTAAATGAAGTCAGGAATGATAGGCTGAAGAATTTCATGGTATTTAGTTTTTATCAAATTAATAAAAAAGATATAAACTGACCATAATGTAAAGGTTATGAAATAGTTAACTGTTATTTTTGAATAAAAAAGCAAATATTAAAGAAATATTAACAAACGGTATCAAAAGCAACTGTTTTTAGCAAATTACGCAACGAATTTAGTTAAAACTATCTAAAAATATAAATTATGTAAGAATTCGGAAAAATTATGGAACATACTTCATTCTCTTTCCTGCTAATTTTGACTTATCAAATAAAAAATTAATTAAAACTAAATCAACATGAAAAATTTAAAAAGAATATTATTCGTAATAGCATTAAGCTTAGGTATGTTTGCAACATCTTGCAGCAGTGACGATAATGAAGGAGAAACAATTGTTCCAATTCAGGGAAAATACAACCTTAGTAAACAAGGTATTGTTCTAGCCGACGGTACAGAACAATTAGGTGATGCTCCGGCAAATCAGGCAGGTTGTAATGGTGATTATTTAGATTTAAGAGTAAGTAATGCAGCAGTATACGGTGATTATAATGGTAGTAATTGCGCATTAGTAGAAACTACGGGGACTTATGTTAGATCTCATAACGATTTGACTGTTACTATAGGAGGTGTAACTACAACAAGCGACATCATGAACTTAACTAACAAAGAGTTAAAATTAAAAGATAAAGCTACTGGTATTATCACAGTTTATACAAGATAATCTATTTTTTTGAGCTAAATCCAGACTTTAAATAAAGTTAGGATTAAAACGGAAACGACTATGGTTGTTTCCGTTTTTTTTGTTTTTTAAATTATCGGGAAATAAATGTCAAATGTTGCGCCCTTGTCAGGCTCGCCTTTTGCTGTTATGTAGCCGTTGTGGTTTTCTACAATTTTTTTCACGATGGCCAGACCAATTCCTGTTCCGTTGTATTTTTCTTTTCCGTGCAAACGCTGAAATACTTCAAAAATCTTAGTATTGTATTGCTGGTCAAAGCCAATTCCGTTGTCTGAAATACTAATGTGGCAATAATTACCTTCATTGGTAAAATTGTCCTCTGTGTTTTTTCCTGTATGAATTTGACTTGTTATTTTTATAACCGGAATAGTGTCTGGTTTAGAAAACTTAAGCGAATTGCTAACCAAATTATAAATTAATTGTCTGAATTGAAACGGGATTATGTTAATCTCGCATTGTTCCTTACTTTCAATTACAGCATGTTTTAATTCTAATTCTTCTTTTAAATCTTCTTTTACCTCATCAATAATTTCGGCAATATTTATTTTTTCAAATATTCTTTCCTGAGTATTGGTTCTTGAATACGAAAGCAAATCATTAATAAGTGTCTGCATTCTTTTGGCGGCATTTTGCATTCTCTGAAACTTATCTTTTCCAATATCAGATAAATTTTCAGATTCTCTTTCTATAATCTGTGAAGCAAATGTTTGAATTTTTCTAAGCGGTTCCTGCAAATCGTGGCTGGAGATATAAGTAAATGACTGAAGTTCTTTATTCATTTTCTCCAATTCCATATTATTGCGCTCCAATTCTTCCGTTCTTGCTGCAACCTGTTTTTCTAATTCGTTTGTAAACGCTTTTTCTGTCTGAATATCTGTAAAAGCGCCCACCCATTTAATGATTTTATTTTCGGCATCAAAAACCGGTTCACCAATAACGGCATGCCAGCGATAACTTCCGTCTTTGCTTTTTACTCTTACATCAGATTTGTAAACGGCTCCTGTTGCCAGGCTATTCTCCCAGATTTTGGAATTTTCTTCATAATCTGCCGGATGAATAATCGATCGCCATTGGCTTTCTCCTTGTGGATGAACACCTGAATATTCAAACCATTTTCCGGAGGCAAAAAGCATATTTCCGTTTTCATCCGTTTCCCAGATCAATTGCGGAATACTTTCTGTTAACGAGCGGAATCTTGTTTCACTTTCTTCGATTTTTTTTCTGGCCAGAACTTTTTCTGTAACATCAATTATTGTAATTTTTATGCCAGAAATAGTGTTGTCTTTTTCGCGCATTGGAGCATATTCAAAATCAATATACATTTCATGTCCGCCATATTTTCCATCAATAAAAATCAACGATTCAGATTCTGAATGTACTTTCCCGGTGGTATAAACTTCATTTAATAATTGGGCATATTTTTGCTGTTTGAGTTCCGGAAATATGTCGAAGATTTTTTTGTCCTGAACATCACTTTCATTTTTTCGCCAAATATTTTTCAATAAAACAACATTGGCCATTTCGACAATCATGTCGTTTCCTCTCAAAATTGCTTTTGGTACAGGAGATTGCATTACAAGATTACGAAATCTCTTTTCGCTGTCTTCCAATTCCTGCTGATGTTTTTTCTCCAGAGTTGTATCTCTGGTAGTTCCTATTAATTTTTCGGGATTATTATTTTCATCATAAAAAACTTTCCCTTTGCTTTCCATCCAGTGTATGGACTTGTCCAGCCAAACCATTCTGGCTTCGTAATTTAAATAACCTGTTTCAAAAGCATTTTTCAGCGCTTTTGTTCGCAAGTGCATATCTTCAGGATGAACATGCTTCAGCAATTGTTCATGATTTAATTGGATATTGGTTTTATATCCGCCAATAATTTCAAGATATCTTTGCGAATAAATAGATTCTTTTGTTTGCAAATTAAGTTCCCAGGTTCCTAATTCACTGGCTTCTACAACAATATTAAGGCGTTCTTCGTTTTGTTCTGTCCTTTTTTTGGCTTCCACTTTTTCGGTAACTTCAATAGCGGTTGCGATAATTCCCGAAATATTGCCGTTTACTTCCTTTAAAGGATGATAAAGAAAATCGAAATAAAGAGTTTCCAGTTTTCCGGAGCGGTTTAATGGCACGGCAACTTCGTTTCCATGATATGGAATACCGGTTTCTAAAACGTTTTTTAAGAGATCGCTTACGGTTTCTTGTACTTCTGGCAAAGATTCAAATAAAGGTTTGCCAACAAAAGTATTTTCTTCCTTGCCTACTAGTTTTAAATAGGCTTCATTGGCCATTTCAACGATATGATTTTGACCGCGTAAAATGGTGATTCCAACCGGAGCTTGTTTTACAGTATTTCGAAAACGTTTGTCACTTTCTTCTATTTTTTTCTTTGCCAGGTTTAAATCAGTCAAATCAACCCCTGTGTTCATTACGCCATAAATATTACCATTTAAATCAAACAATGGCGTTAGGCTGTAATTAAAATAATAGGTGTGAAGTTTTCCATTTACGGTTAAGTCGAGTGGTGTATTTTGTGTGTGAAAAGATTTTCCGGTTTCGAAAACCTCATTAATCTGTTCAAAAACGAGCTGATTATCAAGTTCAGGCAAAACATCTTTAAAAGATTTTCCGATAACATCATTTCCTTTTCCCCAAATGTTTATAATAGATTCATTTGCAAGTTCTACATGCATTTCTTTACCCACATAAACGGCTATCGGAAAGGGTGCATTTTCTACCAGCTGTCTTATTTTTTGCTCGCTTTCCTGAATTTTATATCGGGATAAAACCTGCGGAGTTACTTCAATTGCTACGGCGACAATTCCAGAAATTGTTCCGTCTGGTTCGGTAAGGGCTTCATAAACAAAATTGATGTATGTTTTTTCAAGCTGTCCATTTCTGGGAAGCAGAACCGGTTCTTCATTAGCAACAAATTTTTCGCCGGTTTTGTACACATTATCAAGTAAACTTTCCAAATGTTGGTTTCTTGTTTCGGGCAATGCTTCAAAAATAGGTTTGTTAAGTACATTTTCACTTGAAAGTCCCCATAACTCAATCATTTGCTCGTTTGCAATTTCTACAACATGATTTTCGCCTCTTAAAACACACATCGCCACGGGAGCCTGCATGATATTATTTATAAATCGGGTATTGCTTTGCTTTAAGGCCTCTGTAGATTTTTTCTTTTCGGTGGTTTCGATTACAGTGACTAAAACGCCGCCAACCTCACCGTTTTCTTTTTTGATGGGACTGTACGAAAAATCAAAATAACATTCTTCTACATATCCATTGCGGTTTAAAGGCACCATAAAATCAGGAAAACCAACCGATTTTCCTTTCATTACGTCGGCAAACATAGGACCGATAGTATCCCAAATCTCTGCAAAAGTTTCTTTAGAACTAATTCCAAGAGCCTGAGGATGTTTGTTTAAACCTAAAATAGGCCTGAAATTATCATTATAAAGCTGTGTATATTCATTTCCCCAGGCGATATACATGCCAAAAGGGTTATTAAGTACTACGGCAAGCATGGTGCAAAGACTTTGCCGCCATGTATCAGGATTGCCAAGAGGTGTTTTGCTCCAATCTTTAGATCGGATGAGCTGCCCCATTTCTTCACCACCCTCCAGGAAATAATGATCTTTATTCGTAATGCCCATTCATAAATATTTTAAGGTTGAAGGATAAAATCTTCTCTTACAGGTTGTTTTAGGTTACTTTCTGCTGCAATGCTTAAGGCATTTGCAATCACTTTTTTTAATTTGGCAAATTCACCGGGTTTTCGAATGTAATGAAAAGCTCCTTTTTCGTACACTAAATCAACAATATCCCTATCCAGAGAAGTCGAAAAAATAATTACGGGAAGATTTTTATAAGCCTCATTCTGCTTGATTTCCCTTAAACATTCCAAACCATTTTTACGGGGCATATTAAGGTCTAAAAAAAGAATATCAGGTAAATTTTCAACGCTTTTTTCAGATAAAAAATCCATAAGCTGTACTCCGTCATTAACAGTTACAAGAGATGTAGGAAGGTGTAATTCGTCAAGTGCTTCTTTAAAAAAATCACAATCATCTTCGTCATCATCTGCAAGTAAAAGATTATATTGCTTTTTATTCATTAGTATTGGATAATTTTTAGCTAAGATAAAACTATTTTTTTTAGGTTTTTTATCAAATTTAGGCATTCTTTATTTAGATAAATGATTGCCTTTATTGTTTTTAAATAAGATTTCAATACAAAACAACAAAGGAATAGCTGCTGCTATTCCTTTGTATAGTAATTAATAAATGTAATTGTGTTTTAAGCTGATGTTTTTCTATTTAATTGTTATGGTCATATTAGGAACTATAATATCTGTGTTACTTCCTGTATAACGTTGGGCAAAAACTTCGACATAGTCATTTGTAGATAATTCAACAGAAGCATTTAATGGTAAAACTATAATATCACCATTAGTCTGACCTCTTCCATAAATTTTATACTGAGTTAATGCGGAACCATTTTTGGCTATATAAATGATATAAGTTCCCGCTGCCGGAACCTGAAAAGAAATAGAACCTCCAACTTGAAAAATTCTTTTCTTTTTTCCAACATATCTTAATCGGTTGGCGGCATCTGTGGTAAATCTAAATAAATTAGAATAGGTAGTAAATCCCGTACCAGAGCTTACTTTAACGATATTACTTGGATTTAAATTATTTGTAAATGTTACACCAATTCCTTGACCCACAGGATAATCCATAGCAAAATCGCCAACAGCAACAGCATCAGCTTCAGTTGGGATTCCGGCAGATCTGACATTCCAGTTATTATTGAAATTATATCCTGTGTAAGTTCCTGTTGTATAAGGCTTGACATATCCTCCTGTGGTGTTACCTGTAAAAACTACAGATTCCATAACAGCATCACCTGATATAACAGGATTACCTGATACATCAAAAGCAATTGCAGTTCCGTTTGCCTGACTAAAACCTCCTTGTTTTTCTACCAAAGTAAAAGTTCCGGTTAATTTTTCGTAAGTTCCGGAGTTGTTGCTAAACCATCCTAAATTGCTCAGTAACAATTGTGTTATGTTGTTGTAAGTTATCCCGTTTGTATTACCCGAATACTGAATAATACTAAGAAATACTAATCCAAAACCAGAAATTGTACCAACAGAATTAGAGTTGGCTACGATACAATCCCTAAAAATTAAATTTTGTGTCGCTGCTCCGCTCAGATTAAAAACGCTTCCGCCTGTGGCTATAAGGGTAAGACTTCGAATACTTCCGCCGGTTGAACCTTCAAAAATGTTTCCGCTGGTTCTGACGATTACATCTTCATTGGTATCCAAACCATGTATATAAGCATTATTTAAATCGATTGGAAAATTGAAACTTACCGTACCGTTTATTTCGTATAAAGTATTAGCACTCAAAACATATTTTGCGCCGCCGCCAGCTGCCAGTTCAGTGGCTAAAACAGTGGCCAAAACATCTGTCGATTTTATACGTTTAAAATTTATTCTTCCGGTTGTACTGCTGCTAACTTGTGTCCAGGTTGAAGTGGCAGACGAATAATAATAAAACAATTTCAAAGTAGTATCGTATACGATTAAACCATCTGCGGGTGATGCGATGGCAGTTCTTTGCGCCGTTGTCATTCTTGGCGTCAGCATTCCTTGCGTGGTAGAAGTTATATCTAATGCTGAGCTTGCATTTGGTGTGACAGTTCCAATTCCTATTTGTGCATTTATGGTTAATGTAAGAAGAAAGAAGAATAGAAAAAAGGATTTCTTATAATAGCGTGTAGTAAATGTAGTTGTCATAATATTTAGTATTTATAGTGGGTTATATTTTAGTTGCGAGAGTTTGCGATAAGCACTTTCTCTGTTAACTTCTCATTATCTGTGGTTAAGAATTCGGCAATATAAATTCCATGGCTAATTGTGTTTGTTGGAAAAGCATAATTAATATCATTTCCCAGATTTTTTTTAGACAACACTACTTTACCCGTCATATCATACAACTTAAATGATTTTATTGCTAAATTATTTGGATTTGAAGCGCGTAAAACATTATTTGAATTGTCCTGACTAATGAAAAACTGATTTTTAGTTACGTCTGAAGTTCCAAGTGTTTGATCTGCAAACGTTATTTTAAATCGGTCAGGATATACTCCCGGAGCGACAGTTATTTCGTAGGTTCCATTTTTGATATCGTGATATGAGTTATCAAGCGCATCAAAAAGATAAATTTTTTGCGACGCATCAAAATTGATTACTTCCGGGATATAAAATTTAAATTTTGTACTAGTGGCTGCTTTTACCGATAATGGTACTTTTTTTGTCTGATCAAAATTAATACCCTGAATTACGTAATTGTCGTTTTGCAGCAAAAAGGTAACATCATTAGGAAGCTCGTCATTTACATCTAAGGCATCAATACCAAAATCAACACCATCTGTAGCTTCAGGCAAAAAGGCCAATGCCAGCTGTCTGGTAAACTGATTGTTAATTATAGTATTTAGTTTAAAATGAGAAATTACGCTAGTTGCTTCGGCTTCTTTTTCGTCACCTGTTTTTTTCGGTGTTGCATTTTTTTCAAATTTCGATAATCCAGCGCCTTCTTTGTAAAATACACGATGAGAATTTTTGAAAGTTGCAGTTCCGTTTGCGGTAGCAAAAATGATAAATCCTTGTCCTATTGGAGTATATTTTCGTTCTATAACTAATCCCGAGGATGTTCCTGTTGAATTTAAAGATCCGTCACCATTATAAGAATTAAAAGTTGCTGCAACATATACGCCATTAGAACCCAGACTACCCATAGGAGAAAATGTTCCGTAACCCCCTTTATAATTAGCAATTAAATGGGAGTTTACAGTTTTGTCCTGTTCCCAGAAATAGGCAATTCCGCCGGCTGCCGTATTATCAGAATCCAATAAAAAGGCATTTAAATGTAAAGCCGATGGATAAGGATTTCCCGTTAAAGTAGAATTATTTAATCCCAGGGTTATCGTAATATTGCCGTCATTTGGTTTGCCCCTGAAATCATATCGTTGAGCGCTTCCGCTATTATTTACAACTCCGGTTCCTTCAGGATCTAAGGCATCAGTTCCAGTGGTTCCTTTCATTGTAAAACCTTCGCCTGCAGCTATTGTAGTTGCACCGCCAACATGAATCCATTGCGAATAACCGGTCGCATTAATTAATTTATAAATCCATCTTGGTGATATCGAAAGCGGATTTGCGATTCCATTTGAATTTCCTGCCGGCAATATTACAGCCGGAGTCGAGGCAGTAGAAGTGGTTGGCCTGTTTAACATTGTGATTCCGAAATTTTCATTTCCTGACGCAGCAGATGCATTACTAACCGGTGAACACCAGTAATTATAATCAAAATTATCAGATGTTCCTTCCTGATAAACAGATACTTTTCCTGTGCCAACATTTGTTGAGCTGCCTGTACTGCCTTGTACTAACTGAGAATTATTGCGGAGATATAAGTTTGAGTTTAAGTCTAAATTTATATTTTGAGTCACATAAAGCACTTCATTTTTGACATACATATTTGCGTTTGGACTAAAATAAATTTGTGAGATACATTTTGTAGTAATAAGTATCAAAAAGATGATCATTGTTTTTTTCATAGTTTCTCTTTTTATAATATTCAACATATTAGAGATTTGTTTTTGCGCGATTGTTATCCGGAAATTTATTTTTTTGATAAAAGAAAACGCAAAATAGGCAGCGCTATATCAATTAAAACTTCGATATAATAAGGGAGGAGGAATTGTTATTGGTGGCGGAGGAGCGTCATAGCTATTGATGCAATAGCAAAATATTACTGATTGTAATTTTTTAATTTTCATTGTAATGATTTTTAGATTTGGGTAAATAAAACTCATATAATTTGAAATAATTCCTGCCTTTTAATGGGCTAAAATCATTTCTTCAAAAAAAATACGAACGGTATTTAAAAACAGCCTTTTTGCAATAGTTTGATAATTGAGAAAGAGGCATAATCAAATATAATGAAAATATCTGATAATTTTTTACAGAATGAATAAAAAAACAAAGTAATTTCCTATGCTAGCATAATAAATTAAGAAAAATAATAGATTTAATGAAATGTTGAAAAAACATTTATTTCGGTCTTTTCCTGTCTGAAATTTCATTTACTTACTGGTTTTTCGGGCACTTGCAGACTCAATTTTGAGAAATTAATACCAGTTTTTTAAAATCATTATTTATAGTGATTTCTTTCGTTTTACGATCTTTTAATTTTGATCTGATGTTTTAACCAAAATAACAGAGTAGTAAATGACACAAAATTATCGTTCGTATAAAAGAATTGATCCCATTTATTTTAGTGGAGAAATATTTTTTCCTATTGGTTTATTATTTGTAGCGGCACTTATTAGCTACGGTTTATTGTACATCGCCGGCTTGGGTTTGGCGCTGTTTTTTAATGTAGTAATTGCGTGGTGTTCTTATTTTTATATGCATTACTACGGCAAATCAAGTGCAAATATTACTTTCGAATTCCTGATGGGATTTTTTACAGTTTTAGCCTTGTTGTTATTTGTCGATTATGGCGTTTATGCTTTGGTAACTTATCAAAAAACGGGA
>Ga0247741_1000089_pt1 | contig 68503 bp, 77 predicted proteins | sample UWRJL213509R2_FD_180945 | JGI IMG/M metagenome (GOLD analysis project Ga0247741, IMG submission 180945) | Plant litter microbial communities from Arlington Agricultural Research Station in Wisconsin, United States - UWRJ-L213-509R-2 | ecosystem: Environmental > Terrestrial > Plant litter >... | reverse complement strand
TTCACAGATAAAAAAGGTAATGTCCTTACCCAAAGTAGCGCTGGCGCTACTGGATTCCGTGGAAGCAAAAAGGGAACCGCTTATGCCGCTCAAGTTGCCGCTGAAAAAGCAACTGAAGCAGCTAAGGGCCAATACGGCGTCGGTTCTGTAGATGTTTTCGTTAAAGGAGTTGGTATGGGTCGTGATGCAGCTATTCGTGCACTCGGCGCATTCGACATTACTATCGATAGCATTAAAGAGGTAACCGGCGTTCCACATGGTGGCGTCCGTCCTCGTAAGGCACGAAGAGGTTAATCATGGCACGAGATACATCCCCAATTGTTAAACAATCTCGACGCGAAGGTTATGCACTGCACCCTAAAGCGCACAAGGTTATGGCAAAGAAGACTGGTATTCCAGGTCAACACGCCAACGGTCGTCAAGGCAAGCCTAGTCTTTACTTGACACAACTTCGTGAAAAACAAAAAGTTCGTCGTTTGTACGGCCTTCTTGAGAAGCAATTCGCAAACCTGATGAACGAAGCAATTCGTCGTGACGGCCTTGCGGGTGAAAACCTTCTTCAGATGCTTGAACAACGCCTCGACAACGCAGTCTACCGTGCTGGTTTTGCAACTAGCCGCCGTGCTGCTCGTCAACTTGTTGGTCACGGACACTTTATGTTAAACGGTCGTCGTGTTGATATTCCATCAATCCGCGTCAAACCTGGCGATGAACTTGTTGTTCGTCCAAAGAGCACAAAATCAGGCTACTTTACCGTACTTGATGATGTTGTTAAAAATTCAAGCCAAGTTGCCCTCAGCTGGATCAAGAGTGACGCAAAGAAAATGACTATTTCAGTTACTTCATTGCCTACACGAGCTGAAGCAGAGCCAGAAATTAACGAACAACTAATCGTTGAGTATTACTCACGTTAAAGGGTAAGGAGCCTACCACAATGTCAAAAGTCATTCACAACCCAGCACTTGCAAGCGTCGAAGAACACAGCGCTACTAGTGCATCGTTCGTTATTGAGCCTCTACAAGCCGGTTACGGTAACACTCTCGGTAACAGCCTGCGTCGTGTCCTACTTTCAAGTATTCGCGGTGGAGCAATCGTTGCTTTCCGCATCGAAGGAACTAGCCACGAATTTACAACCGTTCCTGGGATCAAAGAAGATGTCGTTGATATCATGCTTAACCTCAAGAACGTTCGTATTAAGGTAACCTCAGACGAACCAGTCGAACTTCGTCTCGAAAAGAAAGGTGCCGGTGTTATCACCGCTGCCGACATCAAGTCAAACGCTGAAGTTGAAATCATCAACCTCGACCAAGTGATCGCCACCATTGATGACCCTAAAAAGTCTATCGTTATGGATATTGTCGTTGAAGCTGGTCGGGGCTATGAAACAATCGAAGAATCAAGCGTTCGCCGCGTACACAGTGACATGATTGCACTCGATGCAGTCTTCAGTCCAGTACTACGTGTGCGTTACAAAGTTGAGAGCACTCGTGTTGGTCAAGAGACTAACCTCGACAAGCTACAGCTTAACGTTGAAACCGATGGTTCAATGACCCCTCGGGAAGCATTCGAAGAAGCTTCAGCAATTTTGGTTAACCAATACACTGCACTTGCTGGTTCAACAACTGTTGAAGCTGCACCTGCACTTGGCCAAGACGCTGAAGAAGAATCAAACGAACTCAATACGCCAATTGAAGAGTTGAACCTCAGCGCCCGCACTGCTAACGCACTCGTGAATAACGAAATCCGCACTGTTCGTGACCTTGTCACCCTCAGCGAGCAAGATCTTCGTGAACTCAAGGGTTTCGGAAGCAAAGCGCTTGATGAAGTTAAAGATAAATTGGCTGAATTGGAAATCTAAAGATGCACCGACACGGATATAAAGGACGTAAATTTGGACGAGAACGCGATCAACGACGCGCACTACTTAAAGGTTTGGCAACAAGCCTCGTAGAGCACAAGAAGATCGAAACTACGTTCCCTAAAGCCAAAGAATTGGTCCGCTACATTGAAAAGCTTATCACCAAAGCTAAAAAAGGTGATCTTGCGAACCGACGCCGCGTGATTGCAGGTCTTTCGACCCAAGCCGCAGCATTCCGCCTTGTTGACCACATTGCTCCGCAATTGACTGGTCGTACAAGTGGACACGTTCGTGTAGAGCGAACTCGACTTCGCGTCGGTGATGGTGCCCAAATGGCCACTATCGCTTTCGTCGATGAGATTTCAGAAACTCCAGTTGCGCCTGCCGCAGCTGCAAAGGAGACAAAATAATGGTAAATGCTAAAACTTTTAGCCAACGAACCGAAGACACAAGCCGCGAATGGTTCTTGATCGACGCTGCAGAAATCCCACTGGGACGTACTGCAACAAAAATCGCTAACCTTCTTATCGGTAAGTCTAAAGTTACTTACACCCCACACGTTGATAACGGCGACTACGTTGTCGTCATTAACGCTGCGAACCTTGTAGTGACCGGTGACAAAGAAGATGACAAGAAATACTACCGACACAGTGGTTTCCCTGGTGGAATTAGCGATGAATCTTTGAAAGAAGTTCGTCAAAAATACCCAGCACGAATCATCGAAGCAGCCGTTAAGGGAATGATTCCTAAAAACAAGCTTGCTGCCGGTCGTCTTTCGCGTCTGCGCGTATTCCCTGGTGCTGAACACACTCACACCGCTCAAACTCCTACGAAAGTTGAGGTTCGATAATTATGGCTGATGTAACTGGTACATACGTATACGGTCTCGGACGACGCAAAAGTGCAACAGCACGTGCTCGTTTGTACGCCGGTAAGGGTACAATCACAATCAACGACAAGCCTGCTGCTGAATATCTTTCAGACAACAAAACACTTCTAGCTGAAATCACAGACCCACTTGCCCTCGTTGGTAAGCAAAAGGACTACGATATCACTATCCGTGTTGCAGGTGGTGGTACATCAGGACAAGTCGATGCAATTAAACTTGCTATCGCCAAAGCCCTGACAACCGCACACGTTGACCTTCGTCCAACTCTTAAGAAAGCCGAGCTTCTAAAGCGCGACTCTCGTGAGAAGGAACGCAAGAAATACGGTCTGCGATCTGCTCGTAAACGCGAACAGTTCTCAAAGCGCTAAAGTACTGCGAGAAATACAAAAAGAGCTCCGTCTGGGGCTCTTTTTTATGTGGTATACTATCAAAACTATATGAGTAATGCTGAAATCACCTCTGACCAAATTGGCTATGCCCTAAAACGAATCTCGCTCGACGAGTATATTGATGCAGACCAGGCACGACGACAAAATTTGGATGATGTACGCGATCTCGACCTCAGGGATTCACAGTTGAACTTCTTCGCAAACCCAACAGATAATGTCTTGGTCAGTAATGACAGAACGGCAAAGACGACGATGTTGCTACGAGGGAGTGTTCGGTCTCTGCGCGCCCAAACGCTGGTTCGCCATGAAACCTTTTTGGTGCCTGAGGTTATTGATAGGCAAACGGTCGAAAGCCTGATGTATAGGCGCGAGCTTGCAAAGGTTGCTATTGAACGCATCCAGGTCATCGAACCGAGTTTGATTATGCAAGAACAGTTTCGTCGTAAGGCTTACTTTATTCATAGCGAGCTAACGGAAATTCACCCAGAAGTAGACGGGCTGGCGCGTATTTTGAATGAACCAGATGACGGCTTTCTCGATAGCGAAGAAGTAGACGGGAAGCTCAACGAAATCGCCCGTTTGTATTTGCAGATTCGCCGCGAAGAGTACGATCATGTCGTAACGGCGATTAAAAGCATCGACTTTGACACTCCGCATTCTTAACAGATGTCATCAAACGTTACGTTTTACCTCAGTTATAGGCTATAATGAAGGCAATGACTAAACCAATTATCTTGACTGGACTTCGAGCCAACAACAATCTGACGATCGGGAACTATTTTGGTGGGATGCTGCCGATTATTGATATGGCCAAAAACCGCTCGGCGGACTACCAAATTAATATGTTTATCCCTGACCTTCACAGCATCACGACACCAGTTGATTACAGTGCGCTGAACAAGCAAATCTTCTTGACGGCCAAGCACTTCGTTGCAGCTGGCCTGCCACTTGATGACGATAGTATTTACCTGTACCGCCAAAGCTACCTACCTGCACACAGCGAACTAGGCTGGATCCTGAATTGTTTCACCGGTATCGGCGAGATGACCCGTATGACGCAGTTTAAGGACAAATCAGAAGGCCTGGGCGACGAACGGGTGAGTGTTGGCCTTTTTGACTACCCAGTGCTTATGGCGGCCGATATGCTGCTCTATGGCTCTGAGTACGTACCTGTTGGTGATGACCAGACCCAACACCTCGAATTTACGCGTGATATTGGCGCCCGTATGAATAATCGCTTTGGTGATATATTCGTCATTCCGAAGGCCGTCAAAGAGCAACACGCTTTTTTTGGCAAAGACCAAGGGCTGCGCATCAAGGACCTACAAGACCCAAGTAAAAAAATGAGCAAAAGTGACGCATCGGGCAAGGGTGTGATCTTCCTGAGCGATACACCCGAAGAAGCGGCTCGTAAAATCATGGGTGCTACAACAGACGACAAGGCGTATGTCCGCATGGACCGCGTGAATCAACCCGGTATCAGTAACTTGCTGGAGATGCTTGCTCTTTTCCAAGGCCGCGACCTTTCAGAGGTTGTTGCTGAATTCGAAGGTCAGACGCAGTACGGTGACTTTAAGGCTGTTGTTGCCGAAGAAGTGCGTCGTTTCCTCGTTGCTTTCCAAAAGCGCCTGCACGAGGTTGATGAATCTGCCATTATTAAAAAACTAGAACAATCAGAACGCGATCTTGCAGTTGTTGCCCAGGCGACACTGCTGCGCGCACAACAAGCTGTCGGACTGCGACCAAGGGGATAAAATTATATGTCTAAAACACTAACACGCGATATTCGAATCATTTTGCGCCAATTTGAGCTTGCCGGTGAATTCACTAGCAAAGCCGAAATTTCGCTCACGAAAGAAGTTGAACTGCACCAAGGCTCAGTCTTGATTACGTTTGTATTCAATAAAACACGCTACTATCTATTGGTTGATGGCAACGCTGATGATGACAAGAACTACATTCGTGAAAAGATCCAGACAATGGAGCCTGAGGTGATTGGCCATGTTATCAAGAATCCACTTGATGAAAGTACGACGTACGGTATGCCATTCAAGGGCAAAGACGCCTACTTATTTGAAGTAACGACTCCAAAGCGTCGCCTCGATATTGAACTCGCCAACCGCTACCCGAAATTATCACGTAGTACGATTCAAAAATACATCAAAGCCGGCCTAGTGCTTGTTGATGGTAAGGTAATCACTCGTCCAAAGCAAGACGTAGTCGAGACTGACGAAATCGCGATGACGCCACCCGTCGCGTCTGACTTCAGTGAACGTGAACTACCAATTATCTATATCGACGACAACGTTATTGTTGTCAACAAACCAAGCGGTGTCCTGACGCACAGCAAGGGTGTCATGAACGATGAATTCACGGTTGCCGACTTCTTCCGTCGCTATACAACCTTTGGCCTCGCGACAAACCGTCCTGGTATCGTTCACCGACTCGACCGTGATACTAGTGGTATTATCATCGGCGCACGCAACGACGACACTGCAGCCGTCTTGAAAGAGCAGTTTGCTGACCGCCGTGCTAAAAAAGAATACATGGCCGTCGTTGAAGGGCTTCCGAAGCAAGCCAACGCTATTATCGACCTCCCGATTGGCCGTAATGGTGCCGCTCCAAGTACGTTCCGCATCGACCCAAGTGGCAAAAGTGCCATCACGACCTACGAAGTCGTGGCGACGAATAAAACTCAGGCACTGGTCAAGCTATGGCCAAAAACAGGCCGAACCCACCAACTGCGTGTCCACCTGCAGTACCTCGGGTGTCCTGTTGTTGGTGACCGAATTTATGGCAAGAAGAAATCTGATCGCCTGTACCTCCACGCCCACAAGCTTGAAATAACCATTCCAGCCTCAAAGCGCGAGACCTTTACGGCACCGATTCCAGCCGTCTTTACTGATAAGTTCCCAGAATACACGTATGCCTAATGTATACCTGCATCCAACGTCATCACTCCAACTAGATTCTCTTGCCGCTGACCTGCCACAGGCACTGTTATTTACTGGCCCAGAAGGGGTTGGTTTGACGAGTGTTGTGACCTATCTGTCCGCGCAACTCCACGTTCATGTTAGTACCGTACTCCCGGAAAAGGACGAAAAAGTAGACCTTGAAAAAGGGGTTATTACGGTTGATGTTATTCGAAGGCTGTATGGCATGACGAAAACCATAGAAACTGGCACACGAATCATCGTGATCGACTACGTCGAGCGCATGGGGGTGCAGGCACAGAATGCGTTTTTGAAGTTGCTTGAAGAGCCGGGTCTGAATACGCATTTTATTCTCCTCACGCACAACTCGTCAAAGCTGTTGCCAACCATTCGTTCACGCGTCCAAACCGTTGAGGTCAAGCCTATCACGGCTCAGCAGTCAGCTGGGCTATTGGACGAGCTGCGCGTGACTGACGCTACAAAACGAGCACAGCTACTCTTTATCGCCAGTGGTCTGCCGGCGGCACTGTCGCAGCTAGCAGGGGACGATGACGTGTTTGAAAAGCGGGCCCAGATTATACGTGATGCGCGCAGCTATTTGCAGGGGACGATGTACGACCGGCTGAAGGTGGCGCTGGCGTATAAGGACGATCGACCACGAGCACTGACCTTACTACAGGACGCTATGAAACTTTTGCAAAGTTCTATGACGAGTCTGGCTGGTAAAAAGCAGGGTGCCGAAGTGGTTCATAAGATCGAAGCACTCCTGAAGGTACACGAACGTATCGAAGCTAACGGTAACATCCGACTGCAACTCGCTTCGGTTATGGTATAATTAGAGGAATGTTAGGCCTTATCGTCATTGCCTTAATTGGTGTCTGGGCACTGTATCAGCGACAAACTATTAGTGAAGTCGCTAGTGACTTGCCATCAAAATTATCCGACAAACTTGATCAATTATGGTCAATTGCCCAGACTTCTTTGCAAGATCGAAAGTACTTACGTGCCGAGAAAGCCCTGCTGACGATTCTCCGGGTCGATGAGCGCAATGCCAGCGCCTACAACCGTTTGGGCATTTTGTATGCCAAGCAGCAACAATACAAAGAAGCTATTGAATGTTTCGAAATCGCTCAATCCCTCGAACCAAGCGCCAGTAGCCTTCATAACGTCGGATTGATCTACTTTGAGACACAGGCGTACGAAAAGGCAGCTCTTGCCTTTGAACAAGCCCTAGCGATCGATAGTGAGCTTGCCTCGCGGCACATTGCCTACGCCAAGGTACAAGAAAAGCTAAAGAACGACCGCAAGATGATTGATTCACTCGAACGTGCCATTAAACTCGACCCGATTCCACAGACATTAACGATTCTGGCCGACGCTTATGAGCGTATTGGAGAGGCAGAACTCGCGCTGGACCTGCGTGAACGTGCAGCCAAGATGATTATTCCGCAGGGTCAATCAAAACAAGTAAGGCAGCCACGCCGCGTGGTGATGTAAGGAGTTCAGGATGAGCGAACAAAGTCAGTACGAAACAATGCAATTTGACCGAGCAGCTAGCATGGTGCGGACAAACGGTATCCTATCGATTATTTTCGGTTCGATTGGTGTCGTCGCTATTTTGTTTGTCATTGCCGTGACGAATATCGCCACCTATTTCGAACCGACCGTGACTGATGAAGACTACCTCGGTATTTCTATCATGTCGCTGTTTGCCTTCGTGTTTGTTTTCTTGCCACATGTCTACTTTGTCGTTGCCGGTATATTTCTTGTTAAAAATCCTGAACCGAAGGTTGCAACGACCTTATTGATTATTAATATCGTCATCGGTACCGCATGGAACCTTATCCTTTTGATCTTCGGGATTATCAGTCTTGTGCAGATCGGTGACTACGAACGCGGATTCAAGAAACTGCGACCAGTGCATCACAAGCAGTAACTGACACCATTACTGCAATCCAAATAAAAAATCCCACTGCAATAGTGAGATTTTTTATTTGGTGCCGGAAGTAGGACTCGAACCTACGAAGCCTTACGGCAGGAGATTTACAGTCTCCCGTGATTGCCACTACACGATTCCGGCACGTTTGTATTAATGATGATCAATATCATGGAGCCGCCTCACGGATTCGAACCGTGGACCCCCTGTTTACAAAACAGGTGCTCTAACCAACTGAGCTAAGGCGGCAGACTTATGATACTTGAACTATTCTATATGATTACCTCGAGCTTTTCAAGGTGTTGTGGAGCCGCGACCGGGATTCGAACCCGGGACCTCATCCTTACCATGGATGCGCTCTACCAACTGAGCTATCGCGGCGTGCTTGATGATTTTACCATAATCGTAGTCAGTCTTCAATCTGTTATAGTAATGGTATGCCTACTTTTAGTTTTGATATTGTATCTACCTACGACAAAGCGGAAATGAACAATGTATTTTCGCAAACCCAAAAAGAAATCGACAACCGATTCGACTTTAAAGGCACCCCTGCAGCGATTGAATGGTCTGGTGATAAAGCTGGTATCAAGATCACTGGTGCCGGTGACTGGCAAATCGAAAATATCATCGATATTCTTCGTAAAAAGCTAGCTACTCGCAACCAATCGAGTAAGTCACTTGATCTGACGAAAGAAATTGTGACAGCCAACTTGAAGTCTACCAAGGAAGTGCCGTTCGTCGCCGGTCTGTCTCAAGAGAAGGCGAAACAGATTACGGCGCTGCTGCGCGAGAAGGCACCGAAAGTAAAAGGACTCATCCAAGGCGACGCGGTTCGTGTGACGAGTAGTAGCAAAGATGAACTACAGAACGTTATTCAGCTAATACACGCGGCCGACTTCGATTTCCCGGTCAATTTTGACAATTATCGATAACATTGCTCGGCACCTTGCTTAAAAGGGCCTCCTTTGTTATAATTGACCTCTGAAAGTTATATCACTGTTGTCTACATATTAAGACACGTTAAAGGAATCTATTCTATGGCTAAAAAGAACACAAAGCGCAAATTGGTTGGACTAGTAAGCGAACTTACTGGACACCGTACCTACTACACCACCAAGAACACTCAGAACACGACTGAAAAGATCAGCCTTCGTAAGTATGACCCAATCGCTCGCAAGCACGCAACGTACACTGAGACAAAGAAAAACCTCGGTCGTAACGAAGTTAAAGCGCGCAAGAACTAGTTTCGCTTGTTACGTTGGACGCTTGTCTAACGTTTCAGCAAGCCAAGTACTTGCCTCGAGTGCAGCACCTAACACCGCCCCATCAGGGCGGTGTTCTGTTATATACACATATAGCTTGCCTTTATAGATCTCGACGGCGTGTGGCCAAAAGCGGGCGGCGATCGTCTGCGTGACATGGCTGGCCAGTACTGCTTCTGTCTCGGCTGCTCGTGAAGCAGTGCCGTGGATCTCATAACGTCCAGCAAACTCTGCCGAATGCGCCGTCGTGAACTGATCATTAATGATATGCAGGTTGTTATAGGCAACGAAAAACTTGGTATAGGCGGCCGGGCTGTGTCCAAGTGGCCGTAGGAATATGTGCGGCAGTGAGGTGTTGTGAAGCTCTACCTGCATAATCAGCCAAGAGTGTTCTATGGCTTTGCCTGTAGCGTTCATAATGACGTCAAAGCGATCGACGAGGCTGACGTCGTAGCCATTGAACGACCCGATCGCAAAATGGGTGTCTTGGTGGGTCGTCGAGACGGTCAGTCCGCGAATCACTTCGTGATCATCGCTCCGTTGGTCGACAGCACCAAAGTAGACGAGGCCGACTTGGTGAGCGAAGCGTCGAATGGTTTTACCGCGCGCCCGAATAAGTGGCGAGTAATGTCGCACCATGCGGCGCAGCGCATTTCGTGTTGTCCCACCCTTATGCATGATTACTTGGTTCTTTCCGATAGATCGAGGAGCGTCGAAAGGTATTCAGCGTGAGACCAGGTGAGTGGTGCCGGTGAAACCAGTGCTTGGTTGGTTGGATCAACCTGTTCGCCTAGCATGCCGGTCGACATTGCTTTTGATTTAACCCAGTCAAGGATATTCATTGCACCATCGGTATCACCTTCGTCCAGCATGTACTGCGCTAGCCATAGCGATGTAATATACCACCAGTTACCGGTAACGGAAGGGTCACTGCGGCGATAGTTGTCATTTTCATAGCGTGGCAGTCCAGGATTTTCCTTGCTGACGTTAAAGATTTCTTTAGTTGTCTTGATAGCAGATAGCATATGCGCACCTTTGGCATCAAATAAGCCGAACATGAACGCCCCAAAGACAGCCGAGGTATCCAGTGTTTCGTTTTTTACGATGACACCGTCTTTGACGATAATGCCTTTGTAGAATACTTCGCGCTCTTCGTTGAAGAGGTGCTTTGCTGCCGCCTGTCGGATGTCCTCAGCGGCGCTACGCCACTTGACGCCACTATCGGCATCTCCGGCAACATCGGCCAGATCAGCCGCAGCCAGCAGCGCTCCGTAGGTCACGGACGTGGTGTAGGTTGTCGTTAGGAAGACTTCTTCCCATAGGTCATAGCTTGGGCGAGGTAGTCCGGTTGTTTCATCGATGTAGTCAGCCAGGAAGTTGGCCATAGGCTTTATCATCGATGCATAGAAATCTTTAATCAAACTACTATCTTTGCTGAGCTGGAAATACTGGGCGAAAACAAAGACGACCAAGGCGGTTTCGTCTTCTTGAATCGGTGGTGCCACGACGCCGTCGTGGACGTACGGGTGCCAGCTTGATCCCAGGGCACCGTCAGCACGGTATTTGTGCATCAAGTAGCCACCAGGGTGCAGGCCGCGTTTGCAGAATTCAAAGAAGCGGTGGGCTTCATCGTAGTAGCCCATACGAATCAGTGGCCAAATGGTGTAGGCGCCGTCACGGGGCCAGCTGTAGGCGTAGGCGTCTTTAGAGTAGTTCAGCATGCTGCTATCAGTACTAGCGATAATTGCGCCGTGCTTGTCGATTTGTGACTTCATTGCCATCAGGCTTTTAATGAACATATCTTGATGTGCTTCGGGAACGTTCTTGGCGATCTGAAGGGCTGGTTGTAGCCATTCCTGCCACCAGACGGCCGTTGATTCCATGCGGTCATGCATGCCGTCGTCTTGGGCTTGTTTGTGGATGTAGAGGGCTTCGCGAATAGACATACCAGCACTAATCCAGTAGTGGACACGTTCAGAGCTGTGGGCGCCAATCTGCAAGGTAAACCCAAGGATTGAGTCAACGCGGCCATGCTCGACGTTGTTGCCAGATAACTGTCCATCATCAGCGTCGCGGAACGAGCCTTCGTGACCAGGGGTTTCGAATTGACCGATAGTGTACTGGTCAAACGGCTTGCCATTATTGTAGCCAGAGATCACAAAGGCGCGGCGACCACGGTAGTGCAAGATTGCTTCGCTGTCAGGTAGGTACTGGGCGGTATCGGTGTTGCTGCGTGAATCACCGATCGCAAATGCTTGGTACATATATAGTTTGATCTCGCGCGGCGTCGTCCAAAGGTTCACAACGTGAATGTTGCGCATGAACAAGCTGACTTCGGCATCAACCGCATCATCGAATTCTAAAATAATACCGAGGGCTTCATTTTTGGCGGTCGTATGACCAATCAGGCTGGTGTGAGGGTACTGGAATTTAAAGGTCCATTGGTCGGCGTCATCTAGCCAACTAATAACCCCATCGATCCAAACACCGACTTTGTGGCGTAGGTTGTTACCAGCGGCATGGTTTTCAAAGCCGACATACGGGTAGTAGAAATCATGGACAAGTCCGAACATGTTCAGTCCAACGTGTAGTTCGCCGTTACTAAGGACAATAGGTCTAGCCATTTAAACTTCCTGTCCGGTGTGTTTCGTGCAGACGCCAGCGCATGTCACGGATGACATTCATGTAGTACAAAAAAGCGTCGTAAGGGGATTCGTATGGGCTAAAGTAGGCGTGTACATCGCCGTCACTAAACCACTTGGTACACATGTAATAGGCGTGGTCAGAGGTTTGGAGCTTGCGCCAGTCATCAATCAGCTGGGTGTCTTCGGTGCGAAGGACATCGGCCTCGAGTGCGTACAGGTGTCCCATGGCTTCTTTTTGCATGCTGTTACCCAGCCATGCTGTCAGGTCACGTTCGGCATCGGCCCAGGTGACAGTGCTTGGCATACTGAGTTCGCCAACCGGCTGGTTGACCTCGATAGCATCCGACACGGTGTAAAAGGTATTGTCGGGGTTAGAAATCCAGCGACCAACAAAATCTTCAAAGAAGTCAAAGATGCCGGTATCCTGCCATTGGTGTTCACCAAAGGTTTCATAGTCCATAAATAAGTTAATCAGCGGTGCATCTTCGAGTGATGAGCTTGCCCATTCGGTGTACTTGTCGGCCGTCAGTGGCCATTCGGTCCACGCTTTGTTGCTAAAACGAAAGGCGAGGTCGTCGCTGAGTTTGTAGTTCTTTAGCAGTAGTGAGATATTTTTTGTGCCTTGTGGGCGGTAGACGAAGTTAGGGCTGCGCCAATCAAGGATTGGGTCCCAGCCTTCAGCCAAGATGCCTTTAAAGCCGTACTCATCAGCCCACTGTGCGAGTGAATCGTTGTAGGCAAGTTCGGTATTACGAAAGACGCTCGTTTCGACGTTAAACAGGCGGCGGATAATCGTCTTGTGGGCCTCAACCTGTCGTTCGAATTCAGTCCGGCTGTAAAAGAACGCCAGTGAGTGGTAATAAGTTTCAGCTACAATTTCAACCCGGCCAGTTGCGACCAGGCGCTGGAAGCTTTCGATAACATCGGGTGCCCACTTTTCGGCTTGTTCGAGGAATGTGCCGGTGATGCTGAGGGATAATTTAAAGTCTTCGTGATCAGCCAGTAGCTTTTCCAGCAGCGCATTCATCGGTCGGTATGATTTTTCAGCAACCTTGTTAAAGACCTTTTGGTTATTACGGTCACTCAGTGGATCAGGTTCATTGAAATAATTATGATCAATCGCCGTGTCAAAGACGCTGTAGTCACGAACTCGTAGTGGTTGGTGAACGTGAAGATACAGGGTTATACCGCGTTTGCTCATGCTAATACCTTTCCTTGAATGTTATTGGTGCTCTTGTACATAGTCATACACTTTGCGGCCACATCGTTCCAAGACAACTTTGCGTACTCGTTTAAGACGTTGCTGGTCAGTGATTGCCTTAGCGCGTCCGACGTTGCGATACCGACAATCTGGTCAGCCAATCGGTTAACGTCCCAGAAGTTGTAGGTAAAGATGCTATCGAGGACTTCCGCCACGCCCGATTGTTTGGTGATGATTAGTGCGTTATTGTGGTGAGCCGCCTCGAGGGCAGTCAGGCCAAAGGGTTCACTGACTGAACTCATGACAAAGATATCCGATACGTTGTAGGCGTCGCGCCACTGTTTGCCGCGCACAAAGCCGGTGAAAAAGACACGGTCAGAGATGCCGAGCTCAGACGCTAGTTCGATTAATTCGTTGCGCTGTTCACCGTCACCGGCGAGTAGGAGGGCGATGCGGTCGTAGCGCTGGCTAGCCTTGGCGACTGAACGAACGAGGTATTCGAGTCCTTTTTGAATCGTAAAGCGTGTGACGGCACTAATAATCGTGTAGCCCTCGTCTTTCAGGCCCTCAAGGTAGCGGTAGGTACGATTATCGTATTCGTAGCCATCGTTAAAGCTCTCGGTATCGATGGCGTTGTGCATGACCTCGATCTTGTCGGCAGGAATACCGTATTTATCGATGATAATATTTTTGGTGATGTTACTAACGGCAATGATACGGTCGGCGGCGATGAGGCCCTGGTATTCAATCTCGTGGACGAGTGGGTTGCCTTGGTTGCCCCCAGCGCGGTCAAATTCCGTGGCGTGGACGTGGACAATCAGTGGAACACCAGTTAGTTCCTTGGCGCGGACGCCGGCTTCCATCGTTAGCCAGTCGTGGGCATGAATGGCATCAAACGTTTTTTCGTCGCACAGTCGTTCGACGTATTTTTTGTAGTGACGCTGGACACCGCGGATATCTTTGACGTCAGGCGCCTGTGATCCAGGCAAGCTGTCGATAGCAAAGGCGCTTTCGTACGCACCCATGCCGTAACGATCAAGAGGTGATAATTTCGTCGCACTATGGATTTTCATGTAATTGATATTATCGTGTGGTGCCGAATAGGGAACGACGAAGTCGATAGAAGCGCCTTCCAGGGCGAGGGCTTTTGATAGGTGATAACACGCAACACCAAGACCGCCACTATTGTGTGGTGGTAACTCCCAGCCCAGCATTAATATCCTCATACCCCTGTTGAAAACGAGTTTCCCCGTTTAGTGCTCCCCTTTATTTTTTGGCACAAATTTCTACCCCAAGTATAGATCTAAGCGTAGGCTTTTACAACCAGATTTAAGCGCAAGTTATACCCAGGTTAGGTATCAATTTGCGGAATGTCGTGGGCGCGCCATAACGCGACCGCTTTTTGCAGCGAAAGTAGCTGGCGGTAACCATATAATTCCATCCAGCGGCGCACAATAAAGCCCGGCCAACTGGCAACGTAGACGCCCATCCATTCCACGTAGCCCCATTTTTCACCAACAGGGATGCCGCACATGACCGAGTGGGGTTGAAATGGTCCCATCGAGCGGTGTGTTTGACGCCTCGCGAGGTATTTGGCTACATAGGCCGCCTGGTACAGTGCAGGCCACGATGTGCCGCTGTAGGCAACCGTGTTGCTATCGCCAATTGCGAAAACGTGCGCGCTAGCCTGTAGGTGCGGATTTACATTGACCCGTCCATTGGGCGCTAGGTGAAAAGCATGTTCATTGGCCTGAAAGAATGGGTTATTGGCAACACCCGACGTCCAAATAGCCGTCGTTGTTGGAATCTTTTTGCCCTCAATAGTAATGAACGCGTCGTCGAGGGCACTGACCTTGTGGTTCACCATGACGCGGACACCTAGTTTTTTCAGGCGCTTTGAGATTAGGCGAGCCGCCGTCAACGAAGATCTTGGTACGATGCGCGGCGCCGCTTCGACCAGTGTCACGCGGGTACGGGTGCCCTTCAGGCGATACGTATCAGTCAAGTAGTGTAGGTATTCTTGCAAAGCCGCCGCTAGTTCAACACCAGTTGGTCCAGCGCCGATGACGAAGTATTCTTTATCGAGTTTTTTATCAACTAACTCGGTATGGATATGGTCTTTGAATTTCTTGATCTCGTCGAGAGATTTAATGCCGAATGCGTGCTGCGCCATACCCTTGATACCAAAGAACGTCGTCACCGACCCGAGCGCAAGAATTGCTTCGTCGTAGTGGTACTGTTTTTTGCCACCTATAACCAGCCGACGTGCCGGGTCGATCGCATCGACAGTATCATGTATCACCGTGACATTCGGGTGGGCTGCAAAAATATCGACCAACGAGATGACTGATTCGGCAGCATTGCGGCCAGTCGCCGTTGCATATAGCGTCGCGTGGTGCAAAAAGTAGGTCTCGTTAGAAATCAGCGTAATCTTGCCGACGTGGCGTTTACTTAATTCAAGCGCCGCCTTGACCCCTGCAAACCCTCCACCAACAACGACTACATTCATGCCAACAATCCTTTTCACTACTTATAGATATAGTTATGCTTATCGTAGCAGACGGCGTCACACCCGCAAAGCACTTTTAGCAAAGTCCCGCATCTGTTACAATGTGAAAGCTATAGGGAATCTATAGAGCGCAAAGGGGTATAGTACAACGGTTAGTATATGGGTTTCCAAAACCTAGGATCGTGGTTCGATTCCACGTACCCCTGCCAAGAAAAATGACGAACTTCGTGTTCGTCTTTTTTCTTGATTGAGGAACTTGGCATTGAAGCAGGATCTGCGAGCGCAGCGAGTAAGATCGTGGTTCGATAATGAGGAGCAGAGCAGGGAAGTTTACTTACCTGAACGCGACGATATTATATCGGCGATATTCCATGTCAATTTTTGCTATACTTCGATTATGAATAAATCTTCTTATGATCCACTTGGCGAAATGTTCACGAACTTAAACCTAATTAGTGCGATATTTTTTATCGTAGTTTTTATATTTTTCGTAATCGGTATAGCCTATATTGTTCGACTTTGGTTCGTGCAATCCGCTACTTTCCAAATGCAAAAAGATCTTGCCGAGATTCGTGATCATTTAATGCAGAGTGCTGATAAAGGTGTGGATGTAGCCGCAATTGCTGCGCCCGAAGTAGTAGATAAGCAAGATACGACATCAGCACAAAGTCTATAGCCTAAGCTTGATTACTTACTGCGCGGTCAGGCATATCCCACATAAGCTTTGGGTATGAGCATATAGGTACATAATAAGACTCAGTCATGTGAGTACTCACACCGTGTTTCCACTTCCAGGCTTTATATAATTTCAGTTCTCTGTCGCGTATGTATAGATAAACGGTCTATAGATGCCACCAGATAGCTACATACAATAAAATCCGTTACAGCTAAGCAATCTCGTTTTAGTTGTTTTTTTTAAAGCTATGGAGTCATGGAATGTATAAAGCAGTAAGTATAGTCACGCTTGTAGAAGGCCAAAGGTCTTAATGGATCCAACTATTCAAATCAACGAGATAGTTGATGTTGTTCCTATTTTTCGAGGTCGTGCCTTGGAGATCAATGTCTGTACCCCATGGAAAATGAAATATGGGATTCATGAAATTGTGTTTACGAAGTTGGGTATGCGACACCCAACCGCAAAAGGTAAACGTATGATTCATGTATTCGATGTGAGCGACGGCGTAAATGATTATCGCCTGGAGTTTGATGCGGAGCGTTTAATTTGGACGTTAGTAAGTATGGTGGAGGGGAATTCGTAATGTACGGAATTAACAAAGAAGAGGCACTAATCATGCACATTGACCTGAATAGTGCGTTTGCTACCGCTGAACAGCAGGCGCATCCGTCTCTTCGAGGTAAACCTATGGGCGTGACTAACCGTATATCTAAAGAGTGTTGTGTAATCGCTGCATCATACGAAGCTAAGGCTTTGGGAATCAAGGTTGGTATGCGTCGAACCGAGGCGATGGCGATCTGTCCAACATTCGTATTGCTTGAAACTGACCCGCCTAAGTACAACGCGGTGTATCAGAAGCTGATCAAAATAATGCTGACGTACTCAGACAAAATCAAGATGAAAAGTATTGATGAAGGTATCATAGACTTCCATGGCATGGAACATATTTTAAATGGTCGAACATTAGAAGATATTGGCTATGAGATCAAACAGCGCGTGAAGACTGAGATAGGTGACTGGATGAAGATCAATGTCGGTATCGGTACGAATAGGTTTTTAGCAAAAGAAGCGGCTGGCTGGCACAAACCCGATGGGCTGGATAAGATTGATCACACGAATCTGATTAAGTACTACAAAGACCGTGAACTAACTGATTTAAGTGGCATTGCTGAGCGTTACGGTGCAAGGTTGAACGCTTATGGCATTATGACGGCAATGGACTTCCTGAAGGCTCCGGAGTACATGCTAAAGAAACAGGTATTCAAAAGTATCAATGGTACTTACTGGTATCAACGGTTGCGTGGCTTTGAAATAGACGATCGTGAAACAAGCCTTGGTATGGTGGGGAGGCAATGGGTAGTTAAAGACCCTTCTGATAAAGATGAGTATTTACTTCCTTGTCTAAGCTTTTTGTGTGAAACGACAGGGATGAAATTACGTTATCGCGAGGTTGAGGCGAGGGGTATAGCCGTATGGGTATCATATCAAAATGGCGAGTACTGGCATCAGCGTCGAATGCATAAGTCAACTTTTTATACTAACCAAGAGATATATAGACGAGCGCTGGAACTATTTAATAAACGACCCCATGGGATTGTACGGACTATGGGTATATATACGTATATGTTAACGTCATCACAGGTTAGTCAGCTGAGTATGTTTGATGATATTACTAAGGTGAGGAATATAACCAAAGCAGTAGACGAGATTAATGATTTCTATGGAACATTTACAGTATACGCGGGCACAAGTTTAGAGGGTAAGAAAATAATTAAACAAAAGATTCCTTTTGGAGGTACTGAGTACTTTGACCTTTTACTTAAATCATCTTAGATTCACTATTTTTGATATGATGATAATATGAGATTCAAGCCTTTTTCAGAATCATATGACTTTTCTAAAGCAGAACTTAGCGAAGATTATCCGGATCATTTTAATACACCACTATATGAATGGATATATAAAATGCTAGATGAAAATGACCTAGGCTGGTCTAAAGGCTATGGCAATAATATAAGTGTCATAAAAACTGAAGTTCTCGGTAGATTTAATGTAATCTTCAGAGAAAATTTTCCAGACAATATAAATATTTTTATATCAAAACTGCTTTCAGACGCAGATCTCACGAGCAATTTCTTGGCATTAATGTTGCAAAACTATGCCAATGCTACAAGTGCAGGAAAGCTGGAAGTTATATTATCTAGGGGTGGTTCCGCATTTAAAGTTATTAAAACGGATATGTCTGCCGGTTCGTATGAAAAAGGTGCTTATGACTTAGAAAGAAGAGTATCCGAGATTGTAGCAGAGCAGGCAAAACTATCAATAGATGGTAACGAATTACTTAAAGATGCATGGAGGGCATTTTATTCGCTTAATCCTGATTACGAGAAGACGGTAAATAAGTCTTGCGACGCTCTCGAGCATCTTTTGAAAGATAACTATGAACCAAAAAACGGTAAGCCTCAGCTTGGTGTTATGATAAAAAATCTGATAGCTAGCCCTGAAAAGATGGCCTACAAGGGAGATACTTTACTTTTGGATAAATCCGTACTCTTAAGGCTAATTGATAAGGCGACGACAGTGAGGGGAACTCACACAGCGGGGACGGGACGTAAACCCACGGCCGATGAAGCAGAGTTCATACTGCACGCAACAATATTTATTCATAATATGCATAACAAACTATAAGTTATTTATAAGTTCGTAATTCTTCCACTAAGGGCTGCCAAGTGGAATCATCATTGCAAAAGACCACCAATTAGTATGGTCTTTTTAATTTCCACCCCAGTTGTTTACCTTCATTCATGTATAGTGAGGATATGAACACTATTCAAGAAGTTTCTGAAAAAATATTACTGGCATTTTATAAAATTTATCGCAATGAAGGCCTAGTTAGCGAGGATACTATTTCTTTCGAAAAAAGCGATGAATGGGAGGTGACTAGTGATGATGAAAAACTAATCAGCATAATGCTTAGCATTGCGGATAATTCTGCTCTAAGCCTCAAAAGTTCAATAAAGTACCTACATGATAAAAAACTTATTAATTTCTCTACGTTAGGGCGATTGAGTGATGTTTATGAAATATACGGCATAGAGGTTACCGCCCAGGGCATAGACATAATAGAAGGGGTGACTGGCGCACATACATCAAAGATAATCTATCAAAATACGTTTAATGTAAAATTGGCAGATAATATAAACCTTGAAAGTCTTATCTCTACAAAGCTTGCTCCTGAATTTAAACTTTTTGGTTTATAAAGATTCTAAGCTCGTCCACTAGGGGCTTGCTGTAAGCATTATATTATTGAAAATTAGTGAATCTGGGCATCTGGGAATTAAGGTAAATCATCATTGCTATACCAAAAACAGGAACCCCTATTACAAGGCCGTATATACCATTCCGATGCGTGTCTAAAAACGTATGAATGCTTAGTATCAAATTTGCGGTAGTTAGTAAATTAACAAAAATAATTATGCAAAACATTTTTAGATTCACTAGAGTCAACATCTTGTTGTGTTCGGCGGAGCCCTTTTTGAAAGGTAATTTGAACGTAGTTTTACCTTTTAATTTTAATAAAATGATATTGATAAGCGCATATAATGTACCCATCGAAAGAGCAACGCTGATTAAATAGTAGTAACTTATTGGTGCCACTTTGATTAACCTTTCTTGATTCTTAAGTACTGCTCATTCTATCATATTTGGGTGTTGTAAGTTCGAAGCTCGTCCACTAGGGGCTGCCAAGCATAAGTATGATAGGAAAGTCTCCGTTTTGGAGACTTTTTGCTATGATTAGCTTATGGTTAAAAAACAACTTAAAAACAAGCATCTCCCCATCTTTAAAAAAGAACGTGTCGTCCTATGGTCTGTGATAGCGGTTCTAGTTATCTGCCAGCTCATCTCTGGATGGTATCTGGTTCAACTACGAAACAACGAACTTGAAAGCTCAAAAAACCAGCTGTATACGTTTATCAATGATAGTGAAAAAGAACGATATAAGTACCCCGTCATCTCAATTGCCGAAAACCGGGTATATATTCCCGAAGCGCGCGTTTACGTACCGTTAACTGAAGTAACGAGAGATTTAAGATATGATTATTTTCAAAACGGTAACACGACACGCCTTTCTTTGAGCACACAATCTTTTGTCGGAGCTCAAATTGAAAAAGATGACCATGCTTGCGATAAAGCAGTAGTTATCACTCAGTCGAAAGATTTTTCCGAGACAACATATTCCGAAATCGGTGAAATATCGACGACAAAAGACGGGTTGCGTTATATGATGTCTCATGACAAGGGGACTTGTAGCATTTATCTTGGAACTGCTCAGGAAGAATTGATTGAAAGTGCAAAGTTGATCAATCGGTATTGATAGTTCGAAACACGTCTACTAGGAGCTGCCAAGCATAAGCATTATGATAAGTCTCCATTCTGGAGCCTTTTTGTTATGATTAACATAATGAACAATCGATCCCTCACCCTACTTGTCGCCATCCTCGCCTCGTTCGTCGCCTTTCTCGACAGTTCTGTCGTCGGCGTTGCCTTGCCCCAGATCAGCGAGCAGCTTGGAGGGGGACTATCGACGCAGCAGTGGGTGAATGACGCCTACCTTATCACGCTAGGTTCGCTTATTTTAGCTGCAGGGTCATTATCTGATATATTTGGTCGCAAGAAGATTATCGTCTATGGACTGATTGGCTTTTTGGTCACTTCAATTCTGTGCGCCATCGCCCCGACTGCTGAGGTATTGGTTGTTGCGCGCGCACTGCAAGGAGTGGCCGGCGCGTTACTGGTGCCAAGCTCACTCGCGCTGATTGTTGGTGCCTTTTCAGGGGCTGCTCAATCAAAAGCTATCGGCTCATGGACGGCATGGACGGGCGCAGCTTTTATTATTGGCCCACTTGTCGGTGGCCTGCTGGTAGACTTCCTGTCGTGGCGTTGGGTGTTTATTATTAACGTCGTGCCTATTGCGATCGCACTCATCCTACTACGAAAAATGCATTTCGACGAACAGCTGAATCAATCGAAAAAACTAGATGTACCCGGAGTGATATTGGGTGCAGTCGGACTTGCCGGCATTGTATTCGCATTAATCGAACAGGGTAATTTTGGCTGGGCGAACCCACTCATCTGGGTGACGTTTGCCGTAGGTGTCATCTGTTTAATTAGCTTTATTTATCACGAGAGCAAAACGAAATACCCAATGCTTCCCCTTAGCCTGTTCTCGGTTCGAAACTTCAGTGCAGGGAATATAGCGACGTTTTTCATATATGCCGCGCTTTCACTGCAGGGCTTTATTCTCGTTATTTTTCTCCAGCAGGTTGCTGGGTATTCTGCCACACTCGCTGGCTTGGTATCGTTACCTATTACGATGTTGATGCTGCTTTTGTCTTCGAGATTCGGCGCGTTAGCGGGCAAATATGGCCCGAGGTTATTCATGACGCTTGGCCCGATCGTTTCGAGTATAGGGGTGTTTTCTATGGTGAGTGTTCAGACACCCGTTAATTACTGGGCGCAGCTGTTGCCCGGTATTATATTGTTCGGTATAGGGCTATCTATTACCGTAGCTCCGCTGACATCCGCGATATTAGGCTCAATCAAAACTGCCCAAGCCGGCATTGGATCGGCAGTGAATAACGCCGTCTCGAGAATTGCTGGATTGATAGCAGTGGCTATTATTGGTGTATTTGCGGGTACGTCGCTGGATCTGGAGGGATTCCGTGTCGGTATAGTTATTTGTGCAGCGCTACTATTTGTAGGCGGGGCGGTGTCGTTTGTAGGGATTACAAATAGGTCACGGGTGTCGTAGCCAAGGTCATCGTTCGCCACCGATCACATTTGACAGATTCTTGATACAACACCACTTTTCTGGTATTATAACCTTCTTATGTCAGAGCACATCAATGCACTCATCCTCATCGGTCACAGCAGTAGAATGGCAGCAGATGTGCCTTCTTATACACGCGAAGATGCCGGGCAGGGGCTTTGGTATATCCGTGAAAGCAAGCAGCAGTGGTACAACGGTCAGCCAATTACCGAAACCGAAAGGGTCAACATCTACGCAAGCGAAGTGTTCCTGGATCTAGGTCGAATTGCCGCCAGTACGTATTTACGCGATCCGATTTCATTCATTGGGAATGCTAATCCATTCAAGTCTTCGGTCATCGAAGCAATCAACGAATTATCTCCTATCGGTGGTGAGCTGCTGCGATACCCCGTAGACACATCCTATGGTTGCACGGTTACGACCGAGCATGGCCTACCTAGAATGTATCAAAAAGCCTTGCTACAAGACCCTTCGATGAAAGACGAGCTATTGGCAAAATGGTCTATTGCAGGGGAAATACACGCAAATAGAGGAGGCGTCATCCTCCCAAGCTATAACACTGATGAAATGATGAATGGATTAAGTAATCTAAATATGGATGAAATTGCTCCTGATGATATCACGGATTCATCCCATAGCCTGGCTGGCCTGATCGATCACATCGAAATAGAAACGTATTTAGCCAGTTACCCGTACTATTCAACCCTCGATGAGAAGGAGAACGGGGTAGAAATGCTGGATAGTGCCCTAGAGGACCTGAGGCTCGTCGAGCAAGCTATTCGGTGATTGTGTATCGTAACTGCCATTCAAGGTAAAAAGGAACAATAGCAGAACGTATTTTTTCAATGACTTTTGTTATAATTTACCTATGGATAAGAAGTTGCTGTTTACGATTGTAGGTATAAGCTTATTAATAATTGGCGCAATTTCGTACGTCGTACTCACGCCAAAGCAGGCCGAATCACCGGTCACGCCCACGACCACTAACCAGGCAGTAGACCCCGCTGATGTGGATCCTGTCACCTCAAACACACGAGACGGTATCTATACTGAATACTCAAAAGAAGCACTACTTGCGACAGCTGGCACCAAACTGCTATTCTTTCACGCCCCCTGGTGCCCGCAATGTCGAGACATCGAGCAGAGTATAGAAACAGACGGTGTACCTAGTGGCGTGACGGTTCTTAAGGTTGATTACGATACCAACCAAGCACTACGGCAAGAATATGGCGTCACTCAGCAAACGACCTTTGTAAAAGTTGATGACCAGGGAAACAAATTGGCGAGCTATGTCGCGTACGACGAGCCGCAGTTTAGTTCTGTCGAACGAGAACTCTTGAAGTGATCGAACTCTACATCCTGTCCTTCATCGCAGGCGTGCTGACGGTACTTGCGCCGTGTATATTGCCAATACTCCCTATTATTATCGGTGGGAGTTCGCTGCAGCATAATGACGAAAAGAAGGTGTCGCTAAAGCATCCACTGGTGATTATTATTAGCCTCATTCTTTCAATAGTGCTATTTACGCTGATACTAAAAGCAACGACTGCGCTACTTGGTATTCCAACCGTGATCTGGGCAATTATATCAGGCGGTATAGTGCTGCTATTTGGCATCAATCTGCTGTTTCCTGTTATCTGGGAGCGGTTTATGGTTATGTCTGGACTTGCGACTGTCACAAGTCGCCTCATGGGCAAGTCTCAAGGCAAAGAGGGGATCAAAAAAGACATCCTGCTAGGTGCGGCGCTAGGCCCAGTCTTTAATAGCTGTAGCCCAACCTATGCGCTGATTATTGCAGTCATCCTGCCTGCATCGTTTTTGCTGGGTGTGGGCTACCTGATTGCCTACTCGGTAGGCCTTGGGCTGATTCTTTTACTGATTAGTATCTTCGGACGGCTCTTGGTGAATAAAATGAAATGGATGAGCGACCCGAGGGGGATTTTTCAAAAAGTGATTGGAGTGCTGTTCATTCTTGTCGGTATCTTTGTCATCCTCGGATTAGACAAAAAAGTTCAAGCATATGTTCTAGATAAAGGCTGGTATGACCCGATAACGCGAGTCGAGGAATCGTTTAGGTAAATCAGTCTCCACTTCGGAGGCTTTTTGTTATCATTGTACTTTGTCTTGGTGCGCTGACTACTCTATTGATACAAAGTCGATTCAATAGTATCCCGCAAGTTATTTCTAGTCTGACGTCGTCAAAAGAAAAGGCTACGTTCCCTGTGGTTGACACTGCTAAACTTTCTACGGATCAGCAAAAAGTTATTGAGATATTAAAAACAGAGTATGCATTGAACCCGCCAGGAACGAAGTATTCTGACGGAATCGAAGAAGCCTGGTGTGCGGACTTTGTCAGCTGGGTCTTTAACCGGGCCGAGGTGCCGCTGTCTAATCCAAACTCTGGGTCGTGGCGAATACCTGGAACCTACACACTACGGGAGTACTACGAATCTGCGGGCAAGCTACAGCTATCGAGTTCGGACTATTCCCCGAAAATAGGTGATGTCATGCTGTACGACAACCCAAGTCCTTTCGGCCAGCATGTAAACATAGTGATCAAAAATGACAATGGAGTTATCACGACTATTGGCGGTAACGAGCCTGGTGGTATCCGAGTCGTGAAGCACACAGTACCGGATACCGACGGCTTTATTGGCTACGGGGTATTCTAAAGGTTACGCGAAGGACTGCTTGCCCTTGCCAACAACCTAAAGCCTACCTATACTGGCATAAGCATTATGAGTGAATTCGTTAGATTTATTAGTCCAGAGGTATTTGAAAGCGGTCTTGAGCACCGGCTTCTTGTTGGTCAGATTGCCGTAGGGCATGTATGTAAAATTCGTGTAGAGGATGTATATTTCACTCAGCACGATCAGTCGGTGCGATACGTCGAAGCAACGATTTCGATTACCGACATGCGCAGCAATGAAGATGGAAGTACCTTGCTTGGGTATACACACGAAACGTCAAGGGCTACAGATATCGTCACCGTTCAAGAAGATTTCAATGCCGATTCAGTATCGATTAATACAACTGATGGCGCGGTCTTTCGTGCGTACTTGTCGGACGACCTTAGCCTAGATATGAGCCCAGAGCAATTGAACTAAACAGGTCGAAACTAATAAGGGCCATGTATACGAAAAACCAAGAGATCAGTGCCGTCGCTATAATAATTAACACTGTTTTTAGTAGGCTTGTCGCGACGTTAACCTGCTTGTAGTCCTTGTAAGTATCGGGTGGCAGTAATACCGTATATTTAGTTGGATTTGACGCTCGTTTATTTTTGCTCAAAAGAATCTCTCTTTCTAATAAGTGCTTGTGTCTAGTATACAGCGTTTTATCGCGTGGGCCGAACCCTTAAAGATTCGTTAAGCATCCATCCTATATACTAAATTCCATGAGAGTTTTAGTGATCGAGGACACTATACGAATCGCGGATTCTATCAAGGTTGGACTTGAGCAAGAAGGCTATGCGGTAGATGTTGAGTACGACGGAGAAAACGGGCTACTCGCAGGGCTGAACGAGCCATACGATCTGATTATTCTTGATGTCATGCTACCTGGTATCGATGGCATTGCTGTCTGTCGTCAACTTCGAGAGAACCACATTACGACGCCTATCTTAATCCTGACGGCCAAAACCGACGAACGCGATGTAATAGAGGGATTGAATGTGGGCGCAGACGACTACTTGGTCAAGCAGTTTTCGTTTGATGTGCTACTTGCTCGTATGCGCGCGCTGTTACGAAGGCCGAAAGACTTTTTGGCTGATGAGCGACTTTCGGTGGAAGACCTTACTATGTCCACAGCAAGCCATAGCGTAAAGCGTGGCGACGTCGCTATTAATTTGTCGCCAAAAGAGTTTGCCATACTCGAATATCTGTTGCGCAATAAAGGCCGGGCTTGTAGCAAGAACGAGATTATCAGTCATGTATGGAACTTTGATGCCGATATTTTACCAAATACCGTCGAAGTGTTCATTGCATACTTACGTGCAAAAATAGACAAACCTTTTGATCATCCTTTGATCCATACTATCCGCGGGTTCGGCTACAGAGTCGGTGATCGACTGTGAACAAGGCAAAAAACAATAGATTTAGACACCTACCAGCCCGTAAATTAGTGTTATCGTATCTCATACTGATTATGACGATGAGTATCATATTTAGTTCTATATTTTACGTTGCGTCGGGCCAAGGCATGAATGATGACAGCTATCGTCTTGCTGGAGGATTAGTTCTTTTGAACATTGGTATCCTGGGTGTAGGTAGTGTGTTGAGCTACTGGCTAGCGAGAATAACCCTACGACCAATTGAAAAAACACTCGACCAACAAGATCAGTATATCGCCGACGCTTCGCACGAACTCAGAACACCGCTGGCTTCGACGCTGCTGAGTAATGAAGTTGCGTTAAAAAATCGTGGATTAACGTTGCCGCAGGCCAGGGCTATTATTGAAGGAAATGTCAAAGACATGCAGGAATTGAGCGTGCTATCTGAAGGACTGTTGCAGGAGTCTGAAAATCAATCGAGTGCATTAAAGTTTGCGGCAGTGGATACGCGAAATGTTATTCAATGGTCAATTGAAAAGTTAGAGGCTATCGCTAACGAAAAACATGCCATTATTAAAAATGACACCGTGTCGATCATGGCAGTGACCGACGCTGACGTCCTACACAGGGCGCTGGTGATACTTATTGAGAATGCTATTAAATATAGCCCCGCACAGTCGACGATAACGGTTACAAGTTACCGCGATCACCATGGTGTTGCTATTGTGGTAACCGACCAGGGTGTTGGTATCGACACTGATGATCTGGGCAATATCTTTGAGCGTTTTTATCGCGCCGACCACACCAGGGCACAAGTCGCAGGTTACGGACTCGGACTCTCTATCGCAAAAAAAAGCTTGGAAAAAATAGACGGAAAGATGAGCGTCAAATCAACAGTGGGTACGGGTAGCGAGTTTACGATTACGCTTCCGAACCGCAACGAAACACCCGTCCAGCAAATCTCTTGACCAATCCAGCTACCTAGTGCTACTATATAGATAGTAGTAAGTGCTACTTAGTAGCAAGGAACCTGACGTGAATAATATTACCGAAATGCTAAAAGGTGTACTGGAAGGATCTATTCTTGAGATTATTAGTCGTCATGCCACCTATGGCTACGATATTACACAGCAACTTCACACACTCGGCTTTGAAGATGTCGTCGAAGGCACTATCTATACGATACTGGTACGACTGGAGAAGAATGGGCTCGTCGATACCGAAAAGAAACCGTCTGAAGTTGGTCCACCACGTAAATTTTATACGCTCACTAACCGAGGTCAAGAAGAATTACAAACTTTTTGGGCTAAATGGGATTTTGTATCCTCTAAAACTAACGAATTAAGGAGTAGGTAATGGGTAAGATCATCGACACAATTATTGGCGACCTAAACGAAAAGAAGGCGTACCGGCAAAACGAACAGCGTGCCAAAGCCTTGCCAACCGAATACGCCGAGGCATATAAAAATATTCGCAATTACATATTCTCGACATCAGGTATCCTCAGCATGGAACCTTTACGGGTACTCGTCGACATGTTCGAGCAAGCTGTTGCAGAAGGTAAGCGTGTAATAGAAATAACCGGCCCAGATGTCGCAGCCTTTGCTGACGAACTAGTACGCGGCGAAAAATCATATCATGAGCAACAAGGTAAAAAGCTGAACAAGAAGCTAAACAACAAGCAGCAATAGTAGGGGCGAGAGATAGTATGTCAGCTATTTTCATGAGCCATGTAGGATTGACATATTGACGTATTTATGATAGAATACCTAGGTTAATCACGTTGTTGCTCTTAACGCACTTTTGACAAATGGTTTCTAGCTAAGCAAAGAGTAGTTGTTTGCATCGACTCATCTTTGCCTAGCTAGATAGTCTAGCGGCATGAACAAAGGAATCCTCTTATGGACATTCTTCTTATCCTCGGCAACGTCACCGACAAGCAGTACGAGTCTGTAGGAATTGCAATGTTGCAGTCTGGCATGAAGCCGACCGTTGTCCGTATGGATGCACCTAAGCATGTCTATGACGAGAAGCTCGCGATCGAGCTGATCGGTCAGGCGTTTGCTGATCACTCAAAGGATGATGTGAAGGTTATCTACAAGCTGGAATACGACTCCGGTGATGCCTACGGCAATCTGAACTGGGATTGGGTCGAGGAGCAGCTTCCGTCGACCGCCGTCGTCGTTACCGGCCACAAGAATGCTGATGGGTCAGACGGATGCTGGATCGACAGTGCAGTCGTTGATTGCCTGCGAAGTTCGCGCAACTAGACAGACTTTGTCAAACACGCCGCCCGAGAGCGTTTAATCTCGGGCAATAACCAAAGGTATTTATTGATACATAAATGATTTTGACTATTGAACAAACGACAATATTACTCATGCTTGTGAATGGTGGTAATTATACATAGACTGAGTTTATGATTGACCGTGACGAGATCTTGCGCGCAAGAATAGACAACTACTTAGACGAGAAGCGCGCACGTCTAGCGCGTGTTCGTGATGGAGCTGGGGTGTTGGCTGTTAGGGCGGCAGGTGAAAACGGTATGACTGTCGGCGCTTTCGCGTCATCACGGCGTGCGTATAGAAAGGGTGATCGTCACTACTTTATCGAATCAACGACCGATAGTAATGATAGCGCAAGGCAATTATGGCTTCCGGCAATAGGCCGCGTCGCTGCTACGAACTTTGCCTCGCAACGAGAGATTGTATCCACCGAGTCTGAGCCATCGCGACGATTTGCGGCGTGGCAAGAAGTTCAACCCCTTACTCACGACACAGATGGCTATTCGCCGTACAATCCGGACAGTGAATCGCTACTGAAAGAGGCAAAAATATCGTTGGAGTTTATTGGCGCTAACGACGGAAGCTTTGCTATCCAAATCTTTGGACACGAGTTTTAGCTACGTGAAAAGCCGCACGTTCGTCGGCCAGTAGGTGTACGTATATGTAAGAAATCCCACAGATAGGTCTTGCCATCCCACTATAAGATGGAGACAGGTAACGATAGCTATGCGCGCACATGCGCCGGAAGGAGATGGTATGGCAAAAACGAAAGAGGACAAAAAGATGTTTCTATACGTCGGGGCCTACCCTGACGAGCAAAGTGCGGAGGCCGACTACAAGGCTTTCTTGGATCTTCGTAAAGAGGGCTGGGTGGGGAGTTACGACGTCGGGATCGTCGTCAAAGATAATGAGGGCAAGATTGACGTCACGCGCCACACTGATTCAACAGGGAAGGGGACACGACGAGGACTGGCTGTTGGTGTGCTGCTGGGTATAGTATTCCCACCATCAATTCTGGCCGGCGGCCTTATTGGAGCCGGGTCTGGTGCGCTCATCGGGCGTCACTTTAATGATATTTCTAAAAAAGATCTGAAAGAACTTGGCGATTACATTGAGGACAATGAGGCCGCTCTCGTTATTATCGGAGAGTCAAAAGTAGATGAGATGGTTAAACAGGCGGCTAAGTCGGCGATTCGCGAGTACAAGAAAGAATTTAATGCCGACGCTGATGAGTTCAATAGACAACTCGATAAAGCAGAGAAAGAAATATAGATAGACGGCACGAGCGCAGCTATGTCGTGGTAGTATAAATACGAGTTTACTTGCTCGTCATTTATGCACGCCACATTATCACACGCACACCTGTCACTTCTTTCAAAACGCATTGAATTAAGACGATTATTTACCACCTATGGATTGGTGTCTATCGCGCTATCTTTTGTCGGTGCTTTTGGCCCGATATATTTGATGCGACTCGGCTACAGCCTGACTGACATCTTGATCTTTTTCTTTTTAACCGCAGTCATTAAGGTTATTGTTTTGCCGTTTGTCTTTAAAGCGATGCATACAATCGGTAGCAACCGGTTAATGGTTATCGGTATCGTCTTTTTTATCGCGCACTTTATCCTTTTTGCGACGCTGTCATCGCAGTTCTGGCCACTCTGGATATTAGCCTTTACTAAGGCTATTGGTAACGCCTGCTACTACGGTGCCTACCGGGTTAACTTTGCAGTTGCTCACACCAAAGAAAAAACTGGTAGTCAGGCTGCGTTCGCGCAGTCAATGATTTTGACACTAGGAATTTTTGCACCTCTTGCCGGGGGTTTGGTTTCGTATTTCTGGTCAGTCAGTGGTGTGTACCTTGCGGCGGTTATCTTGTTTATTTTTGCTGGTATCGTCATATGGAATGCACCGCAAGAGGTCATTAACAAAATTAAGTTTCGGAATATACCAAAAGGCGCGGCACTAAAAGACTACTTGTCTAATTTCTCGTATAGTTTTAGTGGACTCGCTGATTTGTTTGTCTGGCCCATTCTGATTAGCCTAATTATCCCTTCCTACGTTGGTATCGGCGCGATTGGAACGCTGTTCGCGCTACTTTCGATCATCGTCACGATATATGTCGGCAAGCGAATTGATAGCAAAATCAAAAAACACCGATTCCTGGGGTATGGCGTTAGCGTCAATTTTATATATAACGTCGGCAGGTTGTTTGCGACGACCACACCTCATCTTGTCGGGCTGGGCTTTCTGAGTGCACTTGGGGGCTCGCTGGTTGCGGTAAGCTACGACAAAAGATACTTTACGAATGCTGCAAAAAAATACTGGCTAGAGTACTTATACGCCCAAGAAGTTGCCAACGCATTGCCCTGGATTATTTATTTCCCAATATTAATAGCAGCCTCATTGTACCTAACGACCAGCCAGTTGCTGTACGTCGGTGTGCTGATCACGATTCCGTTCATCTTTGGTACACTTCTGATTCGTAGGTCGAAGTAGGGCCGGTGATATTGACCCATCTTGTAAAATAGTGTATAAAAGCTCAGTACTATCTGTACCTACACATTGAAAGCTGGGAATAATGATCCTCGATGAGATTCGTGGTCGTACGTCGCTTTACCTGTGTCACCGCGAACTCAATCGGACATCCAAGCGGGTGTATGGCAAGCGCCTCTTCGGAGTTGCGCGCTACATCGTCGGCGACGAGACCGTGAAAGATGGCAACAAGATACTGCTAGACCACTACGTCACGAGCGCCATGGCGGATCGTCTCGCGCAGGTGCAGTGTCGACTAGAGAAAAGGCTCACCACGAGTCCTTCGACGGGCAGCACGCGCACCTACAACAAGTTGGTCAAGCTAATGCATGATCGACTCGTTATCACCGAACGCCGGATCCAGTTTATGGAGAAGGTCGCTCGACAGCTGCGAGGTTACCAGAAAAAGGAGTACGAGGATGCGCTCGTCTTGCGCACCAAGCTACAGCACGACATCGCACTTCTCGAGCACTGAATATGTGTAGCAGCCCCACTTAAGGTGGGGCTTCTGCATATCTTTTTGACAACGATTCCTATTAAGCTTATACTCATATCTAATGCACACCTACAGACAAGCACGTCACCATGGTTTCACTATAGTTGAACTACTTATTGTTATTGTAATTATCGGTATTCTTGCCGCTATTACGATCATCGCGTTCAACGGCGTACAAGGAAAGGCCAAGATTGCGGTGATTCAATCAGATCTTAATCAAGCTTCGAAATCGCTTGATGTGTACAAGGCGACAACCAGCACTGATGATAGATATCCGTCGACACTTTCGGATGCAAAATTGACGACGACGAATGGTACAACGTATCAATATAGTTACCTCTCAGCACTCAATCGGTACTGCCTTACTGGTACGAATAGTGGATTGGTGTATACCATTTCATCGATCGACACCATGCCTAAGGTCGGTGCCTGTGTAGGGCATGTTGGCTCGGGTGGTGTTGTACCGCCAGCTGGGTATGAGATAGCGCCCGTCGCGAGCGGATCTCAGACTGCTTTTGATGGCAATACAACCATTCAGCCATTATCTTGTCCAACAACTGGCGGCCTATGGGTGAAAGTACCCGGAAATAGTCTATATGGCACGGACAATGGGTTCTGCGTGCAGCAGTATCCAGCTACAAAAGTAGGAACCGTTGCTACAAGTCAGCCCGAAGGTCCACGCTGGACGGGCGTCGGCGTCAGCCAGCCAACTTCCAAGACCCATGCCGAAACAGCCGCAACCGGAAGCCACCTATTCACAGAGAGTGAATGGATGACGATGGCGACAAACGCTGCAGCGCAACCACAAAACTGGAGTGGTGGAGCGGTGGGTAACGGAACACTGCCGACAGGAAACTCCATAGCCAGTTACCATGGTGCATCGGTTGTGCTGAGCAACGGTGAGACTATATACTTTGATACCGGCGTTGAGACCGGCAAGGCATCGAGCGAGTTCACGTGTTATACCGGCCCATCTGCTAGTAACTGCGGGCTTGAATCCCGTTCGCTGCCAATTCCACAAAATGCCTACCATACTGATCAGTTCGCTGCATTTACCAGTTACGGTGTATTGCCGACTAATGCTGCTGGTCGCTACTACGGCGACCCTCGCTACGCCAACCCTACACTGAGTACCTATATTAGCGCTGCTCGAAACACAGGCCTCGGATATCTCCGTTCTGGCTATGTGTCAGGCTCGACGTCAATGTTTAACTTTATCCGCGGTCCATGGAATGGCGCTAGTTCGTCTGGCCTGTTCACGCTATATGCCAGCTCATTCCAAACATACGAACATGCGGCCTACGGTTTCCGTGCCGCCAAGTAATTGACCCTTTCCACTATACATAGTATGATATTGCTCAGTTCGTATTCGTAGTGAAGGGAAGTAACCATGAGATCTCGATTGACACCTGAGGAGTTTGGGGCGCTTGAGAACGGACAGTACGTGCAACTCAGAATCCAGGCCGACACGCAGGCTGTTGTCCCTGCTGTCGTGGAAGGAAGCCCTTGGTCATCGAAAGGCCCCGGACATCCACCCGACAGCATCCGTCTCAAGTACGGATCTAGGAAGAAGATATTCGAAGACTTCCTGTACGATAAGATCAGCCTTTATCAGGCGTGACCCACCAAGAAAAAGCTCGTCGAGATGATTATTGCAATCAACTCAACTTGAGCCACTTGGTGGGCTTTTTCTTTAAAAATATCCTTGCTAGCGCTTAGGCGACTGCAACTAACTCGATATCAAATACCAAGTCGCTATTGGGTGGAATGCTTGCAGAGGCGCGTCGGTGACCATACGCCATAGCGGCGGGGATAAGCAAGCGACGAGTGCCACCAACTTTCATACCAGGAACCCCTTTTGTCCAACCTTCGATGACTTCATCGAGACCAAACGTCACGACGTTACCAGTGTAGTCGTGACTACTTTCGAAAATTGTACCGTCCGCAACGAGTGCACCGGTGTAGTGTGCAGTGATTGTTGCACCGACGGGAACTTCTGGGCCGTCGCCAACGACAAGGTCGATACTTTCGAGTTCGGTTACTTTATTCTTTTTGCCGTACGGGGTGAAATCTTGCAGTGCGGTGCCTTTGAGTTTTTGAGGATTTTTCATATATCTCTATTGTAGCAAGTTACTGCAGGGAGACTAATTATTCCAACCGATTGTCGAGTATCCCCACGCAAGCGTTGCGTAGTCGTTGGTTGCTATTAATGGATTATTTATTCTCTCGGTAGTGTTCAGTCCACCTGCCCGGTAGCGCATTAGTTGGTAATTTTTACCGTCGTCAGATCGGTAGAGGTAGGTGTCATTAGATTCGTTACTTGCTGGGAGCTGGGGGAGTTTAGAGAGGTAGGTTGGCGCAAGTCCAGGGACAAACGTCTCAGTGCTTTGGTCCCATCCACACCAACTGTACGTGCATCCAGAAGTGGGGAACGGGTAGTAGCCTTTTTCGGCGTAAAAGGCGAGTATTCCTTTGTTGATCGACGCAAGATCGGCCTTTGACGTTGCAAATCTTGCCCGGTCTTGAACACCATTAAATGTGACTAATGTAATAGCACTAAGTATCCCGATAACAACAATCACAATCAACAACTCAACAATAGTAAATCCGGATGCATGAGGACGTGAGTGTGTCGTCGTATATTCCATATGGTGTTATATTACCACAAGCAGCATGTATATTTAAGTTTAATCTCATACATTTCTCTGTAGCGTCAATACATGCTTTGGTGGTGGCTGGTAGGTGATTCGGGTATACTATTCTTATGCAATCAACCTCGCAACAAACACCGCAGCCCATTCGAAAAAAATCACGCACTGCGCTGATCGTGACACTTGTAAGCATATTTGTGATTACGCCACTTGTACTTGCGGTTGTCGCTCTTTCGTTAGCACCTTCGATGAAACTATGTTCTGGCCTTGTGCGGACGGGTAATGAAGTCAGTAGTCTGTACGACAAAGACGTTGAACTTGCGACCTACAACTACCACTGCCTAGGTGGTACGCCGCCAACCGCACAAGATCAATATATCTCGCTAGGATTCGTGTCCGAGGCACGCTACGAGACACGGAATGCATTTGAGTTGGCTATGACGAGTGAGCTCGAACAAAATGGCTGGTCACGCACTACTCCGTCGGTTGGATCGTCAGAGAGTGAGCCTGTTATGTATTCAAAAGACGGCTACAGCGCAGTGATAACAGCGACTACTTACCAACCCGCCCACGGGAAGATCACCATAAAGCCCGCTGACACACGGACTCGTATCGGATTTGTTTTCGAAAAGCAACCAACCGTTCCTAAAGCCCTGACGGCCGAACAGGAAATGAAGTTTATTACTGTCCCGGTGCTTGTCCCGGAGTACGTCCCTGAAGGCTACAATGCGTGGTCGACGAATAGTCGTCGTAGTACCGGCGACACAGCCATAATTGTTCTCGAGGGTGGAAAGGGGACGGTGACTCCTCGGCTCACTATCTCGGTGATGCCTACGGACTATGACATAGCCACCAATCGAGAGTTGCTCGTTACTACAGCTAATGGTATAGCAATCTATGGCTCAGCACAGGGTGCGTCGCAGCGCCGGATTACTACGGTTGCTATCGTTGGCTCACACCTTGTGACGCTTGAGTCTGCCCTAGGTCATCCAAATGTCGATCCGCAGCTGACAATCGATCAGGTTTCACAGATTTACGGATCTCTCCAGCAGACAAACACGCCGGCAAAGTAATTAATAGGCGTATAATAAGAAGGTTGTAAAAATTAGGAGGACCTCATGATAATTTCCGATATTAAAGCCCGACAAATCTTAGATAGCCGTGGTAACCCGACCGTTGAGGCCGACGTCACTCTTGAAGACGGCACACTTGGCCGCGCTGCCGTACCTTCTGGTGCAAGCACTGGATCACACGAAGCAATCGAACTCCGTGATGGTGACGCTGCCTATGGTGGCAAAGGTGTCTTGAAAGCAGTTAGCTACGTTAATGGTGAAATCCGCCAGGCACTACTTGGTAAGGACGTCACCGATCAAGCCGCAATTGACCAAATTATGATCGACCTCGACGGTACGCCTAACAAGGCTCGTTTTGGTGCAAACGCAATCTTGGCCGTTTCACTTGCCGTTGCAAAAGCCGCTGCACTTGCACAAGGAATTCCACTCTATCGCTACGTTGCAAACCTTGCCGGTACAACCGAACTTAGCCTGCCACTCCCTATGATGAACATCATCAACGGTGGAAAGCACGCCTCTGGCAGTACTGACATTCAAGAATTCATGATCATGCCAGTTGGCGCCGAGACATTCACGCAGTGTATCCAGATGGGTGCAGAAATCTTCCAAGCACTTGGCAAGGTTCTGCAGTCTAAGGGCTACGGGACAACTGTTGGTGACGAAGGTGGCTACGCACCGGCTGTTAAGAATGGTAACGCCGAAGCACTTGAACTCATCAGTGAAGCGGTCGCAAAAGCCGGCTACACACTCGGTGAAGACGTTGTACTCGCGCTTGACGTTGCGAGTACCGAACTGCTTGAAGATGGCCTCTACGTCCTCAACACTGAAGGCAAAAAACTAACCAGCGAAGAAATGGGTGCATTCTACAAAGACCTCGCTGACCGATTCCCAATTCGTTCAATCGAAGATGGCCTCGGTGAAGACGACTGGGCTGGTTGGCAAACACTGACTTCACAGCTTGGCGACGCTATGCAGCTGGTTGGTGATGACCTACTTGTTACGAATACAGAATTCTTGAAGCGTGGTATTGAAGAAAAATCTGCAAACTCAATCCTCGTAAAGGTGAACCAGATTGGTTCGTTAACTGAAACGATTGCGTCTGTCAAAATGGCGCACGATGCCGGCTGGACAGCGGTTATTTCACACCGTTCTGGTGAAACTGAAGACACGACCATTGCGCACCTCGCAGTTGGTCTCAACACTGGTCAAATCAAAACTGGTAGTCTTTCACGTACCGACCGTGTCGCGAAATATAATGAACTCCTTCGCATCGAAGAAGAACTTGGTGATAGTGCGATCTTTGCCGGCCGCAAAGCACTCAAAAGAGGAGCATAGTCTATGGCATACCTCGTCCTCGTCCGTCACGGACAATCAGAATGGAATGCGCTTGGTCTATGGACGGGTCAAGAGGACATCTCTCTGACCGAACAAGGTAAAGCCGAAGCTCGAAAAGCGGCTGAATCCTTGCGTGACATAACACTACACAAAGCACACACCTCGTCGTTGACGCGGGCAAAGCAAACCCTTGAGGAGATCAAGGGTGCTTTGTCGCACACTGACCTCGAGACTGTTCACGACAAGGCGCTTGATGAACGCCACTACGGCGATTACCAAGCAAAAAATAAATGGGAAATCAAAGAGCACATCGGTGACGAAGCCTTTACTAAACTTCGTCGTACCTGGGATCACCCAGTGCCAAACGGCGAAACGCTCAAAGATGTTCATGCGCGAGTTTTGCCGTATTTCGAAGAGCACATCCTCGAAGACCTCAAGGCAGGCAAGAACATCATCGTTGCTGCGCACGGTAATTCACTACGGGCGCTAATGAAGCATCTCGACGAAATTGATGACGACAAGGTACACGAACTTGAAATCGGTACCGGCGAAGTCGTTATTTATGAAATCGGTGAAGACGGCGTCGTAATTAACAAGAATGTTCTGAACGAAGGCGGCAAAGCCTAAGTTTTTTGTCTACTCAGTGACATGTTACAAAAAGCCTCCATTCCGGGGGCTTTTTGTAACATGTATACACAGTTGTGATCCCAGTCACAGCAAACATGCAACCGATTGATCTATCATACAATTAAGGAGCTTTTTAGATGGAACACAACAACAAGACAGTGAAAGTTATTAATCAAGCTGGGCCGACGGGGTTTATCTATCTACTGGCCTACATTGGCGCTGCAGTGTACTTTATCGAACAAAATACTTCGACCTTTGGTGGGATTGTTCTTGGGCTCCTACAGGCAATCGCTTGGCCCGCCTATATCGTCTATCAACTTTTAAAACAACTGGTAGGAGCGTAAGTACCAGAAAAGAGGAGAACCAGTATGCCTATTTCAACAACTATTACTACGACGGTAGCGCAGACGTCATCGCCGGAAAGTGAAGAAACGATAACGTCTTTCTTGGACAACCATCCGCAAGGCGCTTTGACGACGATTGATATACACGGACGGTTGCACGGCTCTGTCGTTAACGCCTTCCTAGTCGACAATCATCGTTACGCATTCATGACAAAAAAAGATACACAAAAGTATACCAACTTACAGGCAAATGCGACGATTTCCTTTGTCTCATTCGATCCATTCAGCCGCACAGAGGCAGAGCTTGAAGGCGTCGCTTATCTGGTCGAAGAAGCCAGTGAAGCCGATAAGATCCTACGAGTAATCGATAAGGCCGCCGAAAAAGGCCGTTGGCACGTCTCGCCGTACGTCAGTACTCAAGACGACTACGCACTGTTTATGATGTACCCGCGAAAGCTACACATGGTGACGTACTGGGATAAATCACGTGGACTAAAGGCCTTCCATGAATGGATTGATTTTGAAATAACGGTCAAAGACTAAACAACTTGTTTGAGTCGCTCCTCGAGGTTGCGTAGGTTGATAACAATAATCTTTCCCGATTCAGTCTTGACGAGGCCACGGTCTTTTAAAAATCGCATTTCTCGACTAATGGTTTCACGCGCCAGCCCAGAGTATGACCCTAGCTTGCTTTCGCTGATAGTAAGGGCAATCGTGCCATCGCGTCGTTTTTTGCCAAAGCGTTTCGATTCAACAATAAGTTCATAGATTAATCTACTCTTGGCTGACCCGGTCATCAAATGCACCATTCTCGACAGCAGGCCATCAACGCCAGTATAGACACGTGATAAAAGTTCAAACAGGACGTCGGGATTGGCTTTTAAAAACGCGATGACGTCTTCAGGTGGCGCACGATGTATGATACACGGCTCATCTGTTTTGTAATAGAAATCATTTTTTGTTTTGTTGATTGCCCAAGATATCGGAAAAAATGCAGGTGGTTTGTAGCTGTTAACTGCAACCTCATCGCCGCGGTATGAGATATCGTATTTACTGACGCGGCCGGTAGTAATGTAGCAAACTTTTTCTGGATTTTCACCGGCGAATATAAGAATTTGATCTTTGGGGTAAGATCGCTTTGGATACTTGATGAAGAATGCATGCACTTTATCAAATACTACAGTGTTCATATATATTCCCTTATTTGTAGTATAAGCATAACGTAAGAAACTGGCAAGGAGCTGTCTATTGTGGTGTGAGACACAACCCATGGTGTGTAGTGTGATCGATATCACACTAGGTACCACCCGCCCGTCACTGATTATTGTCCTTGCTCACGATTTAATAGATCTAAGGGGGGTAATAATGCAACAACTAAACTACGAATCAGAAATCATCCATAGAGGCAATTACGGGTCGGATGAAGCGGTGCTAAAGTCAATCCTAAGGGTTAGTGAAAAGATCAAAGCAACTGTCTATGGGTTTGCAAAAGTCGGATTCATGCTAATGGCGATAACTAATGAGCGGATTATCTTTGTTGATAAAAAGTTTATGTACGAAGATATCCAAGAAATTTCTTTCGAGTCCGTAACTGGTATCAGTTATGACAAGCGCTTGTTGTTTATCGACATAACGCTGGCCACAGGATCGGGTGACGTGACGATTCGTACACTTAACAATGCAAGGGCAAAGGGTTTTATCGGAGCAGTCGAGGCGCAGTGCCTTCGAGGTACATCAATAGCAAGGAGTGCCGCATGATTCGCCTCCAGACCATCGGAGCCTACACGCTTTACCAGACAAAGAAATCTCACACGAAAATGTTGAAAATGGGTAAAGGTACCTATGCATGGGTAGACTTTGAGAATATAGGTGAAATACTGGTAGATTCGCGCGGTGACTATACGGCAGAATGCACACTGAGCGACGGTGAGTATCGAATTTATGACATCGATGAAGAACCAAATCTCAACGACAACACACATCTAGAATTGCAGGTAGGTCGCAACAAGTGGCAAGGATATTTACTGCTGACAGGCCTCCCTTCGAAAGATAGACAGCGGACTCGTATGATCCCAACCAACGAAATCATAACCGACAATCCACTATTTAGGGACAAGGTCGAAGTTGTAGAGGATATGGCTAATGTTGAATAAGTACGTTATGTAAAAAGGAGAGAGTATGCAGCTAATTAAATTTGACCCCCTGCGGGACGTCAAGACAATAGAAGATGAAATCGAGAGTATGCTACGAGAAGGCTGGAGCTGGAGTCCAGTTATCGCCCCGCTGTTCGCGCTCGATATGTACGAAGAAGACAACACGCTCGTCACGGAAGTGGCCTTACCGCAATTTAAGAAAAAAGACATAAAGGTAACGGTCGATAGTGGCGGTATCGAGATAGCGGCGACGCATTCTAGTGATGAGGAATCGAAGAAGGAATCGACCCGTCACTACTACCGCCAAGAAAGTCGTCAGGACTACTGGCGACGGATAAACTTGCCACCGGAGGCAGAATGGGCGGCAGCAAGTGGGGAATTTAAAGACGGCATACTGAGCGTAAAGATCCCGCTGAATCCATCAGAAACCACTAAGTCGGTGGACATCAAATAAGGGGGAGTTACATGAGCATACCAAGCAAAAATATTATTATCGTCTACGACACTTTTAATAAAAGTACCGAAAAGGCTGCCCGCACGATCCAAGCGGCGATTGGATACCTAGGTCAGGTGAAAGTCTACTCATCGGACGAAATATTCTTCGATGATGTTAAAGACCTAGATATGCTGATCGTTGGATCGCCCACGCGTCGGGGACGACCTTCGATATCTGTCGCCTATTTCATTGATGACATTGATAATCACAGTCTCAAAGATGTGCAGGTTGCCGCCTTTGCACTGAGGCCAGCCCAACCAACAAGCAGCGGCTTCATGAGCTATATGCACGATAGATCATCCACATTGTCCGCCAAGCATCTGGCAACAAGCCTACGGCTAAAAGGCGGAACCGCCTCCATGCCACCACTCGGCATTAGTGTTGAGCCCGAACATGAAGCGCTGACGACGATCGACCTGGCACAGATTACGGAGTGGGCACACCACATCGAAGATGTATTTATACCCAAGTCATCACGACAACGTCGCGGGCACTACGTCGCACCTGCGTAATGCCCGATTAGGGTCTTAGAACTGCCACTTCCAATCTTGTACTTCGGGCATATCAACACCATGCTTATTGATATAGTGCAGGTGTTCGATCAGCTTCATTTCCATCTGTTCTTTCAATTGTACGGCTTGTTCACTTTCCAGGCCAACTCGTTCGATGACATCAATCACGAGGTGGAACCTATCCATGTGGTTACGGACGGTCATATCAAAGCCGGTCGTAATTGAACCTTCTTCGATATAGCCGCGAACATGCAGGTTACGGTTCGCCCGGCGATACGTTAATCGGTGAATTAGCCATGGGTAACCGTGGAAGGCAAAGATGATTTCTTTGTCTTTGGTGAATAGGTCGTCGTATTCTGGATCACTCAGACCATGCGGGTGTTCTGATGTTGGCTGCAAGCGCATCAGGTCGACGACGTTGACGACACGGATCCGAAGATCAGGTAGGTGTGTACGCAAAATCGATACAGCCGCCAGTGTTTCAAGTGTCGGAACATCACCAGCACAAGCCATAATGACATCAGGCTCGCCGCCATTATCCGTACTCGCCCAGTCCCAGGTGCTGATACCGCGAGTACAATGAATCACCGCCTCTTCCATAGAAAGCCACTGCGGGCTGTCATGCTTGCCGACAATTGTCAGGTTAATGTAGTTGCGACTGCGCAAACAGTGATCCATAACAGACAGTAGCGTATTGGCGTCGGGTGGCAGGTAGATGCGTGAAACTGATGCCTTTTTATTGACAAGGTGGTCGATAAACCCAGGATCTTGGTGAGTGAACCCGTTATGGTCTTGGCGCCAAACGTGTGAGGTCAATAGATAGTTGAGTGACGAAATTGGTTTGCGCCATGGAAGCTCAGATGACATCTTGATCCATTTGGCATGCTGACTCACCATAGAGTCAACGATACGAATAAACGCTTCGTAACTATTAAAGAGTCCATGTCGTCCAGTCAGCAGGTAGCCTTCAAGCCAACCTTGAGACTGGTGTTCACTGAGCATAGAGTCTAGTACGGCGCCTTCAGTTGCTAGTGATTCATCGGCATCAACGATGCGCGCTGACCACTGACGGTCGGTTACTTCAAAGACTTGTTCGAGTCGGTTAGAGACGGTCTCATCAGGCCCGAATAATCTGAAGTTATGTTGATCACTATTTCGGGCAATCACGTCACGGACGAATGGGCCAAGTGCGTGGACGTTACCGACATTAGCAACACCACGGAAGGGGATATCGACGGCGTAATCACGGAAATCAGGCATCCGGAGGTCTCGTAGTACATTGCCACCGTTAGCACTAGGGTTGGCACCCATTCGGCGAGCAGGTGGTGGGACGAGTGCGGCTATTTCTGGCAACAAACGGCCTGAATCGTCAAATAATTCTTCAGGCTTGTAGCTATGTAGCCACTCTTCGAGGATTGCCAGGTTTTCCGGATGGGATTCATCAACAGCCAGCGGTACTTGGTGCGAACGGAAATTACCTTCGACTTTTTTGCCATCAATAAATTTCGGGCCAGACCAGCCTTTTGGTGATCGGAATATAATCATAGGCCAACGAGGACGAATCGTATCGTTATTCTCACGGGCGTTCAATTGAATCTCTTTGATGCGGGCGATAGCTTTATCCATTTGGTCGGCCATTTGCTGGTGGACGTGTTCAGGATCATCACCTTCGACGTAGTACGGCGCCCAGCCGTAGCCACGGAATAGTTCGTCCAGTTCTTCGCGTTCAATGCGTGCCAGGATAGTCGGGTTACTGATCTTGTAACCGTTCAAGTGAAGAATCGGCAAGACCGCACCATCAGTGCGGGCGTTCAAGAATTTATTTGAGTGCCATGCCGTGGCAAGTGGGCCAGTTTCGGCTTCACCATCACCAACGACACAGGCAGTAATAAGCGTCGGGTTATCAAAGACTGTACCGAAGGCGTGACTCAGTGAGTAACCAAGCTCACCGCCCTCGTGAATCGATCCGGGAACCTGTGGTGAAACGTGGCTCGATAGCCCGCCTGGAAATGAAGACATCTGGAATAGTTTTTTCATGCCTTCGGCGTTTTGTGTCACCTCTGGGTAATATTCACTAAACGTACCTTCTAAGTAGACGTTACTAACGACACCTGGGCCGCCGTGGCCAGGGCCAGAGACATAGATCATGTTCAGATCATTTTGCTTGATAACGCGGTTCAAGTGGGCATAAATAAAGTTTTGTCCCGGTGCCGTACCCCAGTGACCCAGTAGTAGTTTCTTCACATGTTCTTGGCGCAGCGGCTCTTTGAGCAGTGCATTGTCACATAAATAGATCTGTCCAACGGTTAAGTAGTTTGCGGCGCGCCAGTACGCATTAATCGCATAGAGGGCTTTGTCGTCGAGTGGTCGGTTGGGTTGTTCCATTTAGTAAGTGCCTTGATTAAGTGATGCTATAGTTGTGGCGTCCTGTGCGATGATAGTAGCTTCATCAGTTGGGATAATGTGAACCCCGACCGCGCTACCTCCTGATGAGATAAGCTCTCGGTGTTCACTGTTTAACACCGGATCTAGACTGATCCCTAAAAACTCAAGCCCTTCGCAAATACGTGCGCGTATCAGTGGCGCCTGCTCGCCGATGCCGCCAGAGAATACCAGTGAGTCGATACCACCGATTGTTGTTGCTAAAGCACCGATTGATTTGCGAACTTGATAGCAAAATAGCTCTACTGCAGCCGCTGCTGCAGGATTGGTGGCCTCGTTTTGCAGCAGTGTATACATATCACTCGAGAGCCCCGAGACACCCAGTAGGCCTGATTCAAAATTAAGCATGTGATTGTATTCGTCGATCGACATACCGGTCTCTTTTGTTAAAAACCTGGCAAGTGACGGGTCGATATCACCCGAGCGTGAGCTCATGACCACGCCCGATGTCGGACTGAAGCCCATAGTTGTTTCGACGGGCTTACCATTCATTGTTGCGGCAAGGCTGACACCACTGCCCAGATGTGCATAGATAACGCGGCCATTGACCGCTGCTTCGCCGGCAATATCTTGGAATCGCTTTGTCAGGTAACGGTATGACAGTCCATGGTAGCCGTAGCGCCGCACGCCGATTGCTTGATACCTGCGAGGAATTGCCACCAGCTGGGCGACTTTGGGAAGATCGTGGAAATATGAGGTATCAAAACAGGCAACATGTTGGGCTTGAGGCAAGTCCTGCCGTAAGAGCGCGATGATGGCCAGGGATGCCGGCGCATGTTCTGGATCAAAGTGAACAAATTCACCCAATTGCGAAGCGACTTCGTCAGTAATCGGGGTTGGTTGATAAAACTGATTACCCCCGTACACAACGCGGTGTCCGACAACCTTGATTTCTGCGGTGTCGATGCGAGCAACGAGTTGCTCCATCATCAATGCGATAGCAGCTGAATGATCCGAGGCCTGAATGTCACGAGAAGTTTTTTCTTGATCAGATGCTTGCACGCTCAAGACAGAGGATTCTTGTCCGATGTTTGTTGTTGTGACGTCGAAAAGGCGAGTGGGGCCAGTGTTGGCAGGTGTTTGAGCAAACAAGGCAAGCTTGATGCTTGATGACCCGGCGTTAACCGTCAAAATATACCTATGTGTACCACCCATACTTGCTATTATCATACCATAAGCGTCTCAAACAATGTATACACTGACACCTGTTCTTTTGCTATGATATACCTATGAAATCTACAAGAATCACACGTGATGTCGTACACAAACATTCCGCCGGGGGACTGATCTTTAAAGACGGCGCTGTGTTGCTGATTAATTGGGATCCACCGCGTAGCACTTTCGACTTCCCGAAAGGCACACTCGAGCCGGGCGAGAGCGCTGAATTAGCCTGCGTGCGCGAAGTCTTTGAAGAGACTGGCTACCGCACGAAAGTCATGACATACATCGGCCAAACCCACTATGAATATGACTGGACTGACGGCCGCCACCACAGTAAAATTGTTGACTACTTCCTCCTTGAGCTTGTTCATGACACACCCTCCACCCCGGAACGTGAACCGCATGAAACGTTTGAAAATACATGGCGACCAGTTGATGAAGCTTTGGGCCTACTCACCAAAGATATAGACAAAGACATCCTAGCCAAAGCGATCGCAATCAAAAAAGACCTATAGCTTTAGCTTTTGGCTTTCAAACTGGTTATGATTTGTTATACTAACGAGTACTATGTGGGCAAAGCAGACACAACGCGGTGGGTTTACGATTGTCGAACTTCTAATAGTGATCGTCGTGATTGGTATTCTTGCTGCTATTTCGATCGTTGCCTTTAACGGAGTACAGGCAAAAGCCAAGAACCAGCAGACAGTCAGTGCCGTAAGAACTTATTACGCTGCATTAAAGGCCTACGCGATTGATAATAACGGCGCGCTCCCAGGAAATAGTGGGTGTTTAGGCCCAGCTGCAGCATATAGCTCGAATCCTTGTTATATCGGATCGAACACCTACAACTACAACAGTACGCTCAACACTGCGCTTGCGCCTTACGTCAGCACACCGCCAAATATACCGACAGGTAGGATTAGCCAAGATACTACCTCGGCGAGCGGTATATTCTATTACGTCAGTAGTGGCTATATAGCGTTTATTATGTTGTCCTCAGACTCGTGCCCCACCATTGCTGGGTCGACAGCCTATAACCAAACGTCGTTTGGTGCAGACATGTACTGCAGAATTAATTTCCCAACAACATGATGTTTATACACAGCCAGAGCGAAAGGCGAACGGGACTATACCCGAACAAAAGCCGCGGCTTTACGATCATTGAACTTTTGATTGTTATCGTCGTCATCGGTATCTTAGCGGCAATTACCATCGTCTCGTTTAACGGTGTGCAGCGCAAGGCAATAGAGGCTAACGTCAAGTCAGATCTAGCGAATGCTGGTAAAAAAATTGAACTATTAAAAGTCACACTAGGAACATATCCAGCCCAAACCGATGCAGGGCTCGAAGCTGCCGATATACAGCTATCCGCAAACCTTTACGACACCTCAGCTAACAATGTTCTGTATTGCGGCAGCACATCATCTGCTGCATACGCCATCGTTGCCCGCTCGAAATCAGGTACGACGTATGCCTTTGGGAGTAACAGGGCCTTTAGCGAGTATACGGAGGAGACGCTGGAAAACTACTCACAAACGTGCAGTAATCTCGTAGCGACTGGCGCGGCTCGCTACGGCTACTCTACCGTTTGGCGGGAGTGGACAGGCCTTGCCCCTTGATGAAGACCTCCTAATATCGACATAATTGCGCGACCGTAAGCGAATTGCGGTATAATCAGTAAGCGTGCTTTTTAGAATCTACCGTTAGGAGACAGATTGTATGTTTGGATTAGTGGGCTACCGAAAACAAAGTTTTATACGCTAGCCCCTCTACTCCTACCAGTTATCGCACTCATTGATGGCATCGGCCATCTTTGCGGGCAAATGAAAGTCGGAAATAAGGACACATGGGACGATGAACTTGTGCGAATAGCGCACAATGCACGGCGCACCGAAATCGTGGTTGGTCTGATGAATATCAGCTATCTGGGATGGTCGGTGCTAAGCTTTTTTGCAGGAATCAGTATCTTTGCACCAACGTTTGTGTCACCCTGGGTGCTGGTCATCCTTTCGCCGTTTCTGGCGACATACACACGTTTCGTGTTCGAATGGTCGATCAAACATGGGATTGATCCCGTTAACGGAACACGACTCCTCGTGAGCAAGGTCTAGATGAGTACTGGCAGGAGTGGTGATGCGAAAGCGTCATTACTCCTGCCACATTTAATATAAATTTCATTGCATCGCATTTACCACAAGGCGTATACTTAAAACAGACGACACACTCACTGGCCATATTGCTCGTCGATATGACAAAGCGTCCCTGGAAGTCTTTATACATTCTCAGTTTCCTGTCGCGAGCACGTTACCAACGGTTTCCGTCTCCACCAGGCAGCTACATATTAAACCCGTTACAGCTAAGCATCTCGTTTTAGTTGTTTTTTATTTTAAAAAATTATCGGAGAAATATATGTATACAGCAACAAAAGTAGACCAGTCAGTGTGGAATCAGTATCTAGAGACACCGAGGCAGCGGTCATCACCAACACGAATCGACGCGATCTTAGAAGAACGACTCAAAGCCTTTATCAAAGCTCGTCACGCTAAACGATTCACATTCGTGCGCTAGGTAGTAGCCTGTATCAGCTCAGAGAGTCTCCGTAGTAGGGACTTTTTGTTATACTACGACTATGAAGCAAGTTATTGTCATACACGGCGGCACCACCTTCTCGGACTACGAGAAGTTCTTGAACGACCTTCGCACCAAGAAAGTGCGCATCGAGCGCCTACAGGCCTTCTCGTCATGGAAAGAGAGCTTGCAAGGCAACCTTGGACCAGACTACCAGGTACTTATGCCAGCCATGCCAAACAAGACAAACGCGAAGTATAGTGAATGGAAACTGTGGTTTGAGCGCATCGGGGAAGTTATTGATGATAACTGTATCCTGATCGGGCATTCGCTAGGTGGTATATTCTTGGCAAAATATCTTTCGGAAAATAGATTCCCAAAGACAATAAAAGCGACTATCTTAATCGCTGCACCGTTTAGTGACGAGACAGATGAAGACTTGGCTGACTTTAAGATTGATACTATCAGTGATTTGTTCCGCGAGCAGGCTGGCCGCGTCGTCTTTTTTAATGGACTCGATGACCCAGTGGTTGCAATCAAAGAGCGTGATAAATTTCAGCACGAGCTACCAACGGCTAAGTTTCACACCATCCCAGCGCCTGATCATTTCGTGCGCGCCGAATTCCCAGAACTGATTAACACCATAAAGTCACTCTAGGATTCACTATGGCAAGGCGCCCACAAAAATCAGACTATAACCTGTATACTCCTAAGCTCCCTTGTGAAGGCAAGAAGATCTACGCCAGTGAGGCGAAAGCACTTGAAGCGGCTGAATTTGGCATGCTGGATCAACTCGGGCTCGAACTGTCCGTCTATCGCTGCCATGTCTGCCAAAAGTGGCACCTGACCAGTGTAAAACCTACCAAGCGCCCGTAAGGCACGCCTTGTATCATGAACCTCACACTACCTAATTGTTATTCGTTTTCGTCAACTTCGGCGTCATGCTTGGTGATGTGAACCGTTCCAAAAGCATGGTCGGGTGGGCCGTAGATGGAATAGAGTTTCAGGGGAATATCGCCGGTGTTAACCAGGTTGTGCCAGGTACCACCGGGAACGAGAATCGCGTCGTCCTGCACAGCCGACTGGGTGGACAGTGCGTCTTCGGACTCGCCAAAGTAAACTGTCGCCGAACCTTCTTCGATGCGAAGGAACTGGTCGATATCGTGATGTACCTCGAGGCCAATATCGTGGCCGGGCTGTATCGTCATAAGTGTGACTTGAATATTCTTGCCAGTCCACAAGGTTGTGCGAAAGTTAGTGTTTTCAAGGGTATTTTTTTCGATAGGTGTAATGAATGCGTGTGGGCCGTGATCGGAAAGTTGTGTCATTATGTCCTCCATGCGTGCTGCGTCAGGTTATTGCTTACGCTCTTAGTATACCTCGATGGGGCGACCTGGACTAGGCGAGCTTGATGTCGTTCTTTTCAAAGGCGGTAATGAGGCGCTTGCGCATCTCGGCAGTGACCGACCATTGATCGGACGGCTGAGTTTTGCCGATGATCGTAATTTCAATAGTACTGCCCGTAAAAGCGCCGATTGAGCTAAATTGTGGGGGACTGAGGATGCGTGGCTTCCACTTGGTGTCGTCAGCGAGTCCGTCACCGACTTGGTTGATGACACTAATCGCGTTATCAAGATCTGTCGAGGCATCAAGCAGGATCGAGAAGTGGACTTTGCTGTAGCCCATCGTTTTGTTGATGACATGGATAATAGAGCCATTAGGAAGGTAGTGGACATTACCGTTGTCATCACGGATCACCGTCGAGCGCGTCCCGATGTATTCAACACGGCCATCAGCATCATTAATCGTGACATAATCGCCAACGCGGTACTGATTTTCGGTGATAATAAAGATACCAGTCAAAAAATCCTTGACGAGTGTCTGCGACCCGAAAGCGACGGCGATACCGATGATTCCGGCGCTGGCAAATAGCGGCGAAAGGTCCATAGCCGGAAACAGTACCTTAAAGACAGAGACGATAGTCGTCGCTGCCACCAAGATTCGCCATATGCCGGTGATTAAGTTCGAAAGTGTTGCTTGGCGCTTTTCGATATCTTTTCGTGGTGATTTACGTAGGTGTCCTTTGACAACTTGCCGCGTGATAAGGTCGAGTATCTTGCTACCGAGGTAGTAGATAATGACACCGCCGATAAGGATAAAAATAATTTGGACACCGTCGTCTTGTAGCCACTGTGCTGGGTTTTTCATATCTATACAGTATAGCAGTTTCGTGTGTCGCTAGGTACGAATTGGCTCGCCCTTACGCAGCAAAATTGTCGTCATGACATTCACCACGGCAACGATAGGGACAGCGAACAGGGCACCAGGAATACCGGCAATCAACGAACCTATAGCCACCGCAAAGACAACTGCCAGCGGGTGGACCTTAACGGCCTTGCCGACAAGGAATGGTTGTAGCACATGGCCTTCAATTAATTGCACAAGCAAGACGACGATCAGCATCAACAGCGCCGCCAACCAGCCATTAAAGATAAGTGCAACGATCACCGCTAGTGCGCCCGTCACGACAGCACCAACGACAGGAATGAATGACCCAAGGAAGACCATGACGGTAATAGGAATCGCCAGCGGTATCTGCAAGATCAATGCACCCAGCCCAATACCAAGCGCGTCGACACCAGCAACAGCTATTTGTGACTTCACGAAACTAATCAGCGTATTCCAGCCAGCAAACCCAGCTTCACGTATCTTTGGGCGTGAATTACGTGGGAACAGGCCGACACCCCATAGCCATATATTCTTGCCATCAAGTAGTAAAAAGATGACTGCAAAAAGCACCAAGAAGGCGCCAGCCACAACGTGGCCGGCCGTAGAGCCCACAGAGCTAAGGACACCCGTTGTCAGTAGCTGCGAGCTATCCTGCAGCGTCGCAATGAAGCCCTCGCCGTAGTTTTGTAGATCGTCTGCGCTGATGTTGAAAGGCTCACCGGATAGCGCACCGCGCGTATCCTCGATCGAGGATTGGAATCGGCTGCTGAGTTGCGGGTACGCGCTCGAGACCTGCTTGACCACCAAGAACACAAGACCGGATACCACAACCAGCACCAATAACAGACTGATCGCCACAGCCAGAGCCCGTTTGACACCTTTGCGTTGCATCCACGCTACGAGAGGGAATAGCAGTGCTGTCACCAAAAGCGCGACCAAGAAAGGAATGATCACCACTTTTAACTGAATAATGATAAACGTCAGGACAGCAAGCAACGCGACAATAACAATGATCCGCCATGACCAACCAGCAGCGATATCCAGCGGGTGACGAGGATGTGGCGTTTCAGAGTGTGTGGGTTGTTTTGACATATGTTTATTATACCAGTCAAAAAAGTCTTGACGACGCATATTTCGCTTGGTATATTAATCCACGGAAGATCAAGTGATACAAGCACATAGATCATTATGTGTAGCCGATCAAGTTCAATAGTTCAGTTTCAACTAAGTTATTTAGTTAGTAGGCTACATTTGTTGGTGCAAATCTTCCATCATAGTAAGAGGTACGAAAGTGCCTCTTACTTTTTTTGTTTTAAGAAAACGTAAAGATGTGCGAATTTTAACATACCAAATTTTAATCCAGTGCTAAGATACTGTTGGTAGCGCGACCATTTAGCAATAAATAGCTATGATACATAGCTAGATGGAGGTGTATATGTTACAAGTTTCTACGACCAACGCGGGCACTTCGCGTCGTCAATTCTTATTCAACGGAATTTCATCATTTGTCGGCATACTAGCCGCGGTACCTGTATCGTTGGCTTTTTTTAGCCTCTCGCAGCCTGCATTCGCACAGTCGCAACATCAAACCAGCGATAAAGATAACTACGCACTCTATGCACAGGCCTACTCGCAGGGATTTGCGGCACATGCTGACGAGGTAGCACCGACCCCAACCACACAACCAAAGAATGTCTCTTATGATAATACCTGCCACGAGGATTCGTATGGGGGATCGGGGGGAGGTTCGTCATCCGGGCAGTACACCACGATGAACGCCCAGGCATCGAGTAAGTACATGTCAGCGGCCGAATGGAAGACAGCGGTCACCAACTCATACAATAACTACGCAACAAATACGGTAAACAATACAAAGAACGTGAATAGCAATAACGTTACTAACTCGAACAACTCATCGACAAGTAGCGTCGCAGTTCATGACTCAAAGGGTGTTGTTGTCAGCTCTAATACTACCGTGAATGGTGATATCAAGAGTGACACACACGTTACCTACGATGACTCCAACAACGAGACAACAACGAATGATTCGTACAATACCGACTCAAACAATACAGTGACCCAAACCAGTAACTCTCACAACCAAACCACAACTACGACAACCAACACAACGACCAACACGAGTACCATCGACGACTCGTTTAATAACCCGGTCACAACAACAATAAATACAACCGTCGAAGCTGATGACCATCACGGCCCAAAACCTCACGACGATGAGCACCACTACCAATCATAAGATAGCCGCCCATAGGCACCATGACTGACACGGAGGGAGATACATGCAAGGGTATCTCCCTCCTGTTTACAAGAGTTGATTTCAGCCCTAGGATGTTCATACTAGTAACAGATTATAGGAGGCTTCATGACAACACTAACCGATACATATGTGCTCAACAGCGGTGCAACAATCCCGAAGGTCGGATTTGGTACATGGCAAATTCCTAACGGCGACGACGCCTACAACGCAACACTATTTGCACTAAAAAGTGGCTATCGACACATCGACACCGCTCGAGTGTACGGCAACGAAGAGAGTGTTGGGCGGGCAATTCGCGACAGCGGCATCAAGCGTGAAGATATATTCTTGACGACAAAACTACCAGCCGAAACAAAAAACTACGAAGAAGCGCTCGAACAATTTGCAATATCACTGAGTACACTGAAGGTGAAATACGTTGACCTATACCTCATCCACGCACCGTGGCCATGGTCAGATAGAGGCGGGGACTATACAGAGGGGAATATCCAAGCATGGAAAGCGATGGAGAAGATCTTTCATAGCGGCCGTGCAAAGGCAATTGGCGTGTCGAACTTCGCCGTTGAAGACCTTAAAGCTATTCTTGCCTACGGCACCATTATTCCGGCTGTCAATCAGATACGATTCTTTATCGGACATACCACTGAAGAGGTCACACGGTTCTGTGAAGATCGCGGCATTTTAATTGAAGCGTACTCGCCACTTGCAACGGGCAAGATCCTTGATAATCCTCAGGTGCAAAAAATAGCTGACAAATACGGCAAGACTGTCGCGCAGGTGTCGCTACGATACACAGTCCAACGCGCAACTGTGACGTTACCCAAATCGACACACGAAGAATATATTACACAAAACGCCGATATTGATTTCGAGATCGATCGCAAGGATATGACGTACTTGAATAGCCTAAAGGATATTGTTGCCTAATTGTTACTAACCGTGCCTCAAACACGATTTCTACCCCTTGCATAAGGGGTATGTTTTTTGGTACTATATGGGCAATACATTGGGGGTTTATGAACAGTACACATTCAAAGAGGAACGGCTCGTTCCGCTTCCTGGACATGCTCTCTAGACGGCTTCACGTAACGGGAGTCTCTTTTCGATCATGGATAATGAAACACCGCATAGTAAGCGTGATCATCGTAGCAATTACATTACTACTATCAGTAATAGGTGCTCTTGTTGTGATCACGACGGAGAAAGCCCCTAGCGCAGCACAACAGACACCAGTCGGCTTGGAGTATCAGCAAAAATTACCAGAATTAAAATCGTCTGTCGAGAAAACACCAAAAGATGCTCAGACTCGTAAAAACTACGGCGTTGCATTATATGCAACTGGCGACCTCGAAGCTGCTAAAATACAGTACGAAGAAGCTGCGAAACTCGATACTAAAGATGCGGTCATCCTAAACAACCTCGGCAATACCTACCGTGACCTTGGGCGAATTGATCAAGCGATCAATACCTATCGCAAATCGATCGAACTAAGCCCAACCTCTCTCAATACCTATGCCAACCTTGCAAATGTTCAGCTATATAGCAAAAACAAACCCCAAGATGCTATTGCAACTTACAAGGCAGGATTAGAGCAACTTCCAAAAAACACTCAACTACGGCAACTGCTCGCCGTCGCGTATGAGCAAGCAAATGACCTAGAGAACGCCAAAAAGACCTATCAGGAAATCGTCTCCGACGAACCTGGGAACAGCGCGGCTCAGGCAGCCCTAGACAGACTCCAATAGCTCCAACACGAGTCGACAAACAAATACTTAATAGATAGGCTGAGGGTGATAAGCAAAGGCACACATAGTTACGGAAGGATAGTCAAACACGCAACAGCGTCAGCCTTCTTGTTCGTATTAAGCGTGCTTGGTGCCGGGCTACTGCAAGGTGTCGATTCAGTCCATGCCCAAGCAGCACCAGTCGTTACTGTCGTTGCTCCGGCATCGGTATCAGTGAGTGGTGGTGATACAGTGACGATTAGCGGGACAAATTTCGAGTCTACATCGAAGGTCGAGCTAAATGGTGTCACATCGGCAAGTACGTATGTTGACGCACAGACACTAACAGTCACAACAGTAGCGAGTGTAGCTGGGGCAAAGCGAGTGACCGTTGTTAATGCGGATGGACAGCGTACTAACGCGACAGCACGACTAACTTTTATGGATCCAGCGCCAGTCATTTCGGGTATCGCGCCGAATAAAGGCCCACTCAATGGTGGCCAATCTCTGACAATTAGCGGATCAAACTTTTCTGCAGGTAAAAAACAACTGACAGACATTACAGCTGGCGACTACCATTCTTGCGGTATATATGATGGTGCGGCCTTTTGCTGGGGTAATAATGGTAATGGTGGACAGCTAGGAAATAATAGCGCTATCGACTCAAGCACACAGGTAGCAGTAAGAAATACGGGCGCACTTGCAGGCAAGGTGATTCAATCAATTACCGCCGGAGCACGTCACACCTGTGTCGTAACAACTGACGGCCTGATGTACTGTTGGGGTACCGGTACTAGTGGACAACTCGGGAATGCAGCATCAGCCTCCTCGCCCGTGCCAGTTGCTGTCTCGATGACTGGTGCACTCTCTGGGAAAACGGTTAAGTCTGCCAGCGCAGGCGCAAACTCTACCTGTGCAATTGCGTCAGACAACTTAGCCTATTGTTGGGGTGATAATGCCCAAGGGCAATTTGGCAATAGTACGACAACCAATTCCAATATCCCAATTGCCGCTGCAACTACAGGGGCACTTGCAGGAAAAACTTTATCCTTTATATCGATTAATAATGGACAAGCTTGTGCGATAACCGACGGCCTAGCATATTGTTGGGGCAATAACGCGTCTGGGCAGCTCGGCAATGGTAGTACTGTTAGCTCGACTGCGCCTGTCGCTGTCGATGCATCAGGTTTACTATCTGGAAAAACCATCACTCAAATTGCCCCCAGCTCGACACACTCCTGCGCACTGACTTCAGAGGGGACGGCCTACTGCTGGGGAACTAGTTACTACATAGGCACCGGTGGAATCATTAACTCAAATGTTCCGGTGGCCGTCAGTACGTCAGGCGTTTTGAATAATAAGAAGATAGTGTCGCTCTCTCTGTCGAGTAATCACACCTGTGTGATCGCATCTGATAATCGCGCATATTGCTGGGGATATAACTCATTTGGGCAACTCGGTAATAATACCACCAGCCAATCAAGCCCACCGGTTGCCGTTGTTGTGTCTGGTGTCCTATCGGGGCTTTCTGCAATATCGGTGACTGCAGGTACTGGGCATACCTGTATTATTGCTTCAAATAACCAATCATATTGCTGGGGATATAACCCGTACGGTGAATTAGGGAATCAACTCAAGGTCACCACATCCAATCCCGTAGCTTCAGCAGTGATGTCAAAAAACCTACCGATTGTCACCATCGGTGCTAACGTAGCCACGGATACCAGCCTTGTTTCACCGACAACCCTGACTACTACAAGTCCAGCACAGAACGTTGGCTACAAAAACGTGTCCATCACACAATATGACAACCAGTCAGTCACTAGCGCAGCTGGTTATGCGTACATTGCCAATCCAGCCCTGGCCACTCTCTCACCATTAGCCGCACCCGCTTCTGGCGGTGACACGATTACCGTAACTGGAGTAGGGTTTGACGATAATACCAAAATAAAATTCGACGACGCTTACCTAAATTCAGTATCAACAATAAATAGCACGACGCTGACATTTGTGACACCAGCACGATCATATAGTAGTCACGTTGAAGTTGTTGTCGAAGATGCGTATGGACAGCAATCAGAATCAATCTTCTTTGCCTATACCGACCCTCCAATGTCCATTTCTACTATTGCTCCCAACAACGGACGCGTTGCAGGCGGGGGAAGTGTGACGATAACAGGTACTAATTTTTCACCAGGAGTGAAGGATATATCCGATGTTAGCTCTGGCACTAGTTTTAGTTGTGGCATATATAACGGCGACGCATATTGCTGGGGATTAAATAGTTATGGACAACTAGGTAACGGCACTACCACCCAGTCAACACAGCCCGTTGCCGTCGTAAAGACTGGTGCACTTGCAGGTAAGAGCATCAAAAAAATAGCGACGGGAACGCTCAACACCTGCGCAATCGCGTCCGACGATCAAGCCTACTGCTGGGGATACGGAACCTTTGGTCAGCTCGGAAATAACACTTCTGTCGCAAGTTCTTCGCCCGTAGCAGTTACTACAACCGGTGTATTGGCGGGAAAAACTCTGACTTCAATTGTTACTGGAGACTATCATACCTGCGCGGTCACGTCCGATAGCCTCATGTACTGCTGGGGATATAACAATAACGGACAATTAGGAATTGGGTCGACAACGCAGTCGAACCTACCTGTTGCTGTATCAATGAGTGGGGTGTTCACAGGCAAAACAATCAAAGCGGTATCGGCCGGTGGAAATAGTACCTGTGCTATTGCTTCAAACGACCAAGCTTACTGCTGGGGATATAACGCCAACGGAAATCTTGGCAACGGGACAAAAACCACAGCATTAATTCCGACAGCTGTCTTGACGACCGGAGTGCTTAGCGGCAAAACTATCACCCAATTGTCCGCGGGGAGCGTTGACACTTGCGCGGTGGCTTCCGATGACAAGATCTACTGCTGGGGATATAACACACAAGGGCAACTTGGTGACGGCACCACTAATCAATCGAGTGTGCCAATCGCAACGATTATGGATGGTGCTTTAAAAAATAAAACAATCGAGCAATTATCCGTTGGTAATACTTTTGCCTGCGCTATTGCTTCTGATGGCAAGATCTACTGCTGGGGATATAACGGCCTAGGTCAGTTTGGAACAGGGACAACAGCTTACTCTAGTGTGCCGATAGCAACCAATACCACCGGCGCACTCATCAACAAATCAATTCGGTCGATCTCTTCAGGCCTTTACCAAGTCTGCGCAGTCACGACAAGCAACAAAGGCTATTGCTGGGGCAGGAACGACAACGGCCAACTTGGCAACGGAACTCTCGACGAGGCGCATCTCCCCGTCCTCATCAACGGCGTCGCCTCACGCGCACCGATAGTGACAATCGGCGGCAATATTGCGACGAACGTCCAAACCGTGAGTGCGACATCACTAACCGCGACTGTGCCTGCGCATCCATCCGGAGTTACCAATCTAAGCGTCACGCGCTACGACGACACCGTAGTAACCGCGAGTAACAGCTATACCTACGCTGGTGCGCCAGCCATATCGTCGATCTCACCGAATAACACACCGAAAGAAGGTGGCGACACTATTACGATTACCGGTACTGGGTTTACTGACGGCGTGAAGGTAAAATTCGGTGACGTATACCTAAATACCGTCACGCTCATAAACGATACCACGCTAACCGTCATCACACCGGCGTCAGCGGCAGGTACGGTCGATGTCGTGGTTGAAGATATCTATAGTCAATCAACAACACTCGCCAATGGGTTTACCTATGTGAATGCCGTTATGACAATTTCGGCCATCACGCCGAATGGCGGACCCGTTGCTGGTGGGCGTGCGGTCACTATTGATGGCACTAATTTCTTTAGCGGCACGCCCCAGATGACAGTCAGCTTTGGTGGAACGCTCGCTACGAATGTCCAGATCCTTTCACCAACACAAATAACGATGACTGCGCCAGCTCATGCATCGGGAGTTGTTGATGTCGTCGTAACGAGTTATGACAATCAAGTTGCCACCGAAACACAAGCGTACACCTACGTCGATGCGCCTATCGCAGCAAGTTCAACACCCTCGACTGGATACATTGCGGGTGGCGAGACTGTAACCCTAACCGGTTCACACTTCCGCGCAAACACGAAAGTAAAGGTTGGTACAGCATATTCACCGTCAGTGATAGTTATCAACGATACAACACTTCAGTTCACGACGCCAATCGTGCAAAAACCGGGTCTGTTCAACATTGTCGTAGAAGATAGCTACGGCACTATCTCAACACTAACGAACGCCTATACCTATCAATTGCCAAACCCAAGCCTTGCATCGCTTTCACTGAACTCCGGCCCAATGGGCGGCGGCACTATCGTCACAATCACCGGCGCCGACTTTGTCGTAAATCCAGATGGTGCAACGTGGTACCAAGTGCGATTTGGGAGTGTCCTTGCTACAAATATCACCGTCGTTAACAGTACGACACTTACTGCACAGACCCCTGCAAATACAATCGGGTTAGTTGATATATCGATCTCAAGCGCATATACCAGCACCGCGGTTCTAACGAGCGGATTTACCTACAAAGCACAGAGCTATATCTTCACGAACACCGCCCTCAATCTTTCAACTGACGAATCAGGCATACTTACTATTCGAGCACGCAACCAAGCAACCAACCCAGTTGTATCAACAACACCTACAGAAGTGACGCTCTCGTCAAGCTCACCCAATGGGCTTTTTGCGCTAAGTTTGAGCGAAGACACTGCAACTCGGTGGAGCCACACCAAAGTAACAATCCCAGCCGGTGCAAGTTCTGTGAATGTTTACTATAAAGACACAACCATCAGTTCGCCAGTTGTCACAGGTTCCGTTGACGGTGTCGCACCGTTCACTCAGACCCAATCCATCACCTCGCCGTACCGATTTGTCGTCACGGGTATTAGTGACCCAATCAAAGCGGGTATTCCAAGTTCTGCCACTCTACGTGTTGTCGATAAATATGGCACCCAGCGGCCAGACTACACGGGAACAATCGTTTTTCGCTCTACGGATACCGCGGCAATGGTTCCAGCAAACTACACGATGAAATCAACGGATTACGGTATCAAAACATTCACTAACGGCATCACAATGGGAAGCGTCGGCGAATATTGTGTCAGCGCAGCAGACTCTATTGAGGGCGCAGTCGCCAAGGGTCAGCAGTGCGGTATCACCGTGCAGCCCGCCAATAACGGGACAATCAGCAAACTCGCCATTATCACACCAGAACAACGTATTACTACCGGTAAATTTAGCTCACCGATAACCATTCAAACACAAGACTCGACAGGTGTAAGCATTCCAGTCACCGTAGCCACACACATCTCGCTATACTCGGCGTCACCAACGGCCCAATTCAGCACCGATGGTCTCGTGTGGTCCAGCAGTGTTCCGTTTGATGCAATCATTAGCGCAGGCTCGTCCTCAACGAACGTATATTTCAAGGATTCGGCTGCACATACGACAACGATTAGTGTGCGTGACAATACCACTGACACTGGCAGTAGTGATTTTGGGTGGCTGAACGCGAACCAATCAATTACAAGCGGTCTTTCACCTCCGACAAAATTACGGGTAACTGGATTGCAAGCCATGACAGTAGGGCAGAAGTCTAACTACCTTGTTCAGCTCATTGATGACGCAGGCAATCTTGTTAGTGTGGATTCGGACGTGACTATCCGTGTTGGCGGTGACACACCAACGTCCCGCTTCTATATCCCTTCAGCTGAGGCACTTGGCGTCAGCGGTCCAGTAGAATTCACCGTACCGGCAGGTCTGACAGGTACATCAATCGGCTTTAGTGATACCACCACTAGTGCTAGTGCAGATTTTACCGATATTACTTTTACCGATGCTCGCCCTGAAACCGAAACAGTTCGTCTGCAAGATGCTACAAAAAATATTCAAATCGTTGCGGCCTTTCCCGCAAAGGTTACGCTAGGCACACAACTTGCTACAATCAAAGCCGGCGAATCGACGGCTGTTGATATTGCCCTGGTCGATGCAAGTGATCAGCCTGCGCCGGCAATTACCGACACGACAGTTACACTAGATAGCTCGACCCAAAGTGGAGAATACTCGCTTGTTCAAACACCCTTCACACCAGTTAGCTCTGTTTTAATCGAGCAAGGACAACACGCCAAACGAGTCTACTTCAGGGATACATCAGCTGGTACGAGCACGCTCACAGCCAGTACCAACGGCATGACAACAACATCGGCTCAAGTTAACATCACCTCATCAACAACAACTCATTTTGGTATCACACCACTATCAAATACCGCACAGCTGGATAGTGGTTCATCTGCTTTTACTGTGTCTACTTATGATATTTTTGGTAACATCGTTATTCAGGATTCGGATCGTAGCGTCTATCCATACAGTACACATACCACTACTCAATTTGCCTCGTCATCGACTGGGCCATGGAGTCAAAACGCAGTCCTAATTCCCGCGGGTCAATCATCAGCACAGTTCTATGTAAAGGATACCGTATTCTACAATGAACCAACTCAACTTACAGCCAGTGATCAATCAACACTCGACAACCCCGATGCTTCTATCGCTAACGCCACTGCTACCTTTACGACCACCAGCCAGCAGGTCAGCTCGATCGTCATCACTTCGCCGCAGCAAGTAGTCACGGCGGGTACTGTCACGAGCAGAATTGACGTCGAGCTGCGTAAAGCGAATGACACACCAGCCATTCAAGACGGTTCGACGCGTATCAATCTTGTCATTACCGACGGCAAGTTTATCGCCACCACCGAACCCACAGGAAGCCCTGTAACATCAATAATCATCCCTCAAGGATCGGCAAGTGTATCATTTTACTACTACGGCGAAAAGGCGAGTACGCAGACGATTAGTGTAGCGCTCGATCACACTACCATCACGGCAGCGCAGCCTCTTATGATCCAGCCAGGACAGCCAACGAAACTTATCTATCCCACACCGGTATCACCAACACAACCGAATACACCAACTACCACACTCCGCGCCACACTCAAAGACGCCTTTAATAATACAGCCCAATTCAGCACCCCAAAGACCGTAACACTAACCAGCAGTTGTGGTGCTGGTTTATTCTCACTCAGCACAACACCTTGGCAGAATATCAATTCGATAACTCTCCCAGCTGGTGTCAGTGACGTCGCCTTCTACTACAAAGACTCGTCTCCTGGAACGTGCGCGATCACCGCAAGTATCGTTGGTGTAGCCGCCGCAATTCAGCAAATTGCGGTCGCAAGCTATACCGTTGACACCATCGTTGTGACAACGCCAATACGCACAGTAGTGGCTGGTCAGATAAGTAATCTCATCACTATTGAGGCTAGGAAATCCGACGGTACACCAGCCTACCAAGACGGCTCAACACAGCTACAACTACAGGCATCGGCTGGTGGTTTTGTGCTCAATGCAGGCGACAGTAGTGCCCAAACAGTCAGCACCATTACCATCGGAACTGGCCTCGCATCGGCGTCGTTCTACTACACGAGCACAATCGCCGGCAGCCAAACAATCAGCGTAGCGATGGCGGGTGTCATCGATCCGATAGAGCAACAGATAACCGTCACCCCCGAGTCACCATACCGTCTCGCCTTCACGACAGCTCCGCAGTCTACTCCAGAAGGATCACCGTCAAGTTCAATCCACCTTGTCATACGTGATAACTACGGCAATACGTCACCACTTCTTAATCCGGCGACCCTCACTCTACAGTCAAGTTGTAACACTGGCACCTTTTCTCAAGACAGCGTCAACTGGGCATCCGTAACCCAAATACCACTCAGTGCCGGAAGTACTGACGCAACCTTCTTTCACCAGGCAATCACCCAAGGGAGTTGTGCTATAACAGTCACCGCTAATGGATTCCAAGCATCAACACAACCTATCACTATTACCGACAGCAGCTACCCCGTTCGAATCGGCATTACAGCACCGCAAGCAACACTAACAAAAGGCGAAACACGAAGTCTATCAGTCAATCTGCTTGATGAGAATGGCAACATCACTCCCGCAAAAGTACGCACCCAAGTAACACTATCCACCTCATCAGATGGAACATTCAGCACTACCACTGTCGTATTCCAACCAGGGCATGCTTCAGTTACGGCTACATATCGCAATGCGATATCCGGCCAAGCAATCATTACCGCCCGTGATCAGCCTGCATTTATAGATGCGGCTGGTAGCCTGGTTGACGAGAGTGTCACCCTGACGTACACAGAAGGAATGGCGACAGCCCTAAAGGTGCATTCACCGTCAACTGCACAGGTCGGCGTATCGACACCGATAACACTAGAGCTCGTGAACGCTTACGATCTGTCAGTTGCTGCATTGAGCGATACCGTCGTCTCGTTAAGCTCAACCAATCAAACGGGCACATTCTATGATGTCGGTGGCAATGCGGCAACACAAGCCACTATTACCACCGGCCAATCACAGACGACAATGGCGTACCGCCAGACACAAACAGCAACAGCCTCAATCGTGGCGCATGCAATAAACCTAGTCCAAGCATCAGCCGCTATGTCCATTCTTTCCCAAGGCAATGCGACGAACCTTCGTTTCATAAATACTCCATTCACGGGCTCATCAGCGGTCGAGGTAGGCGAGAGTGCAACATATCGAGTTGGTCTGTATGACGAATTTGGAAACAGCACCACGGCAACCAACCCAATCACCCTCCTCGCTTCGTCTAACGCACAGGGTGTGATAGCAAATAACGGTCAGTTTACAATTCAAGCCGGCACCTCCAGCGGCGTCTTTACGTATGTACCACACGTAGTTGGTGCATACGTCATGACGGCAGGGGATACGCAAACCGGCGCCACAGGTGCAATCGATTCAATCACCCAGAACGGTCAGGCTACGACCGGCAGTCCACACACGTTTCGATTCACTACAGATAACATAGCCCTTGAACGTGGCGGCACTACCGAGGCAATCACACTAGAATTGCTCAATGCAAATAACGAAGTAACCCCAGCAACTGGCGGCGATAAGATAATTACGGTCGGCCTGCAAAATAGTACGGGACGTTATGCAACCTCGCGCAACGGTAATTTCGTCGACCAACTTCAAGTGACAATACCAACCGGACAAACCTCTGCCAGTTTTTATTACCGAAACGAAACAGCCACTGCTGGTACGCAAACAATCTCCGCTTATGCCAACATAAACAATACCCTAGCCACCGACACAACTCGCATTGCGCTGAGCTATGGCGCCTCAACGCAACTGGTATTTCTAACACCGCCATTGACGATCGGAGCAAACAGCCCATCGAGTGTTCTCACCATCCAACAACAAAACCAATATGGTATAGGCGTTCCAGCCATGCAAGACAACACACTATTCCTTCGCAGCAGTGCCGGAAGTAGCGCACGATTCGCAAGCACAAAAACCAACTGGGATGTCACGACGGCAATGATAGCGAGCGGCAGCTCGACTGCAAACTTTTACTACCAAGATAGTGCGCAGGGTACTTCCGTAATCACGGTTGCAGATACACTCCCAATCACACCAGACCTATCAATGGTAAATGCGTCACAAAGCATCACCATTACAGCGCCATCCACTACTGAACGTACTGTTCATAACTTTCTACTAACAAATATTTCAGATCCACAGGCTCAGGGTACAAAAAGTTCACTTGTCCTGATTGCCCGCGACGTCGACGGCTACGTCGTGGAAAACTATAGCGGCACAGTTACGTTTAGCAGTAATGACCCAGCAGCCCAGTTGCCACAAACCTATACATTCAACCCAAGCAAAGATAAGGGAGTGAAGGTGTTTACTAACCAAGTAGCTTTCTTTACCGAAGGCGAAAAGGTCGTCACGGCAACAGACAGCAATAATGTCCAAGGCACGCAGGCCGAAATTACCGTAGGTGAGGGCAATGTTCGCCAAGTTGCAGCCATCGACATAGCCCAGCCGGCCTCGCTCGTGACTATCGCCCCTAGCACCCCATCACCAAATATTACCGTAGAACTACACGATGCAAGCGGCAACTCCACCAATGCACCTGCGGGCGGTACAACACTGCGCATCACCAGCACATCAACCACCGGACAATTCGCGACCAGCCTGAATGGTCCATGGCAGTCTAGTCTGATTACGACGATTACCCAAGGCATGAGCTATGCCAACATGTACTACCGCGATGCACAAGTTGGCGCAGCAACCATTACAGCATCTGACTGGACGGGAGGTATCGACAACACGCTAATAACCAACGCAGCCCTAGCCGTGCTGATCCACCGCACATATATCACAGGTGAACAGGTAATTCAAACGAAAAATGCACTTGGCGAATACGAAACAAGCGAATACCTATTTGCACATAATAGCGCGGGCACAGTGACTGGAAAGGTTGCAAATACATTCAGCTCACATAACCTTATCGATGATCAATTGATTGCTGTGACGTGGCGCACACAGTGGAGGCAAGGCGTTGGGCTGATCAAGACGACGACAGCTACCCATCAAACAGCCACCACGCTTATCGCTGATCCTATCGAAACAGCAGCTGGCGCGAGTGATTTTTACGCCGTCGCAGAAACAACAGAGACAACCTTCAGCGATGCCTTTAGTGTTATCAGCAAACAGTTACGTGCAATCATCTCACCGTGGAAGACACAGATCGATAGTCCGGCTTATGCACTCAACAACAAAGATATTCCAACAACAATCACATTTAGGCGCAGCAATATCGCGGCAAATCCCGAAACAGCAACAGTCTACCTCCTGCACGCAGACGCCAAAGACACCTCAAATCCGATTTACGCTGCCGGATTCACTAACCCGGATGCCTCGTTGACGTACAGTATCCCTGCCAGCGCTGCGACATTAGGGAGTTCATATCGACTACTTGTGATTACCTACGATTTAAATGGCCATACGACGTCACAAGCTGCATCGAGTAGCTTTACCGTACTCACACAGCCACCAGCGGCTGAAAAAGGGCCAATACTCACTACCCCAGCTGCGACAACGACTACCAGCAAGACACCAGCAAAGGCACTCTCGACCGATACGGCAGTAGTGGACGACATATCGCCTGCGACAACAGTACCTGGCATGACCATACAAAACCCAGCCCCACACCAGGATTCAACAACAGTTGCCAAGTCTGACGATTCACCGGCGCAACCCATCACAGCAGCGCTTGTCGCGACCTATGGCATCACTATTGTTATTACCACCCTCGGGTTCATGATTGTGTTTAGCACCCGCGCCAAGTCCACGCGAACGAAATAATTTGGTATACTAATTATCTATGGAAGAAATCGGAATCAATTCAGAACTAGTCGAAGAAATTCGAAAAGGTAACAAATATATTGAGGGTCGCCTTGGTAAGCCTCGATTCTTGAAAATGCAGGAAGGCGATACGATCAGTGTTCGCTCTGACTTATGGCAAAACGGTAAAATTATCGATTCCTCACCCTACGCGATTGGCATTAAAATCACTCAAATTCTGTACTTTGAAACCTTCGCCGAAATGATGAATGCTGTTGACCACAAGGGCGCCGTCCCATCAGCAAAGACAGCCGAAGATGCGGTGAAATTCTATACCCAATTCTATACAGTCCAAGACGAAAAAGAGTACGGTGTCGTGGCCTTATTTTTTGAACCGATTCTTTAACTTAGGCGAAACATCACGCACAATCACCACAACCAGTAGCGCCCAAACAAGCCCTGCGCTCCAACCAGCAACGACGTCAGTCGGATAGTGCACGCCCATATATAGTCGCGAGAGTCCAACCATTACGATCACACTGCCACCAATAATGATCGAGACAAAACGCCACCGTGTCGTCCATAGGAGCGCCACAAGACACACAATAAGTGCCGCGCTAATCATGGAATGCCCGCTAGGGAATGAATAGCCTGTCTCTGTAATAAGCGACTGCCAAAAAGCCGGACGGTCTCTATGGAATAACTCTTTTAATATCAGGTTTGCGACTGCAGCACCGCCGACTCCGAACGCGACAATCAGTGCATTCGTGCGCTGTTTTTTGTATAACAAAAAAGCAATAATTGTTGCAGTAATCGGAAGGATAAATTCCACATCGCCAGCTGTCGTAAAGAATAAAAATATTCCATCAAGTAGTGGGCTCGCTGTCGCATGAATCCACTGCAAAATTGCCGTATCGAGTGCAATCGGTTCACGCTCGAGAATCTCGCCAGCAAGTTTCGAAAAGACAATAACCGGCGTCCAAAATACTACAAAGGCCGCCACAAGTTGGTACGTTTTATAGCGGCGCAGGTGAGTGACGGATCGGCGCAGGAGAGTGTTCATTATGCCTCATTATAACAACTTTCACCCCTTTGATTAGGAGAATAATTCAAATGGGCGCATAATGGGAGACAGATATGTATACGTCGAACTAAACGAGAGGTTCACATGGCAAAGGACAAGGGAAGAAATGAAATCAAAAAGCCCCAGCAGGCTCAGGTAGTTGCATAATGGCTAAATCATTAAGCGCGCAACGATTCCTCGACTCAAAAGAAGCACTACTCATCCGGGACACACTGATGAATATGATGACTGACCCTGAATTTAATACCCGATCGATGTACTCACCGGCCGCTGGCGGTGACGTCTTGTTCGTTGACAAGCACATGGAATACTTGAGTCAACACACGACACTAAACGTCGAACATTATCTTTCGAATCTTCGATTGATGACCCGCATCCGAACGTAATAGTGCACATAATAGTAGATACAGGGGGATAATACTATGCGATCACTACAACTACTGCGAGATACGGCCGATAAGCAGCGAGCCAAAGCTGAAGAGCTGCGAAAACAAGCAGAGAAACAACGCCGTAAATCACAAGATTATCCGGACGATCCTGTCAGTGCGCAGCGATACGCTACCGAAGCGCAGCGCTACGACCAACAAGCGACACTGATTGATCAAGAAGTTGCAGACTTGGCAGTTGAAGCAACAACGCTTGAAGCCCGCCTCACTGATTTAGAGCGTCAAAAAAACGAAGCAATGGCAACAATGCAGGCTGAAATCGATCGACTTGACGCCGAAGCACGTACCATTCGCGGATAATACGCACGCATGCCTCTATGGTGTTGTTAGCAGCTTTGCTATACTACAAGTAATCATAGGCGCGAATAACCAAGGGAACCCGTTAACGAATCAATGAATCCGCAAGATGACACACAACCAAATCCTGTCGACCTGATTAATCCGGAAGACGACGTCGAACTTCAAGCAATTGAGGCTATCGAAGCACGTGACGTCGACCTTGATCCCGCACCACTTCGTAGTCGCGTCGCCGAACGCCCAGTTGCACCGCGCCCTACGCCTGCGCCGCCAACACCAACGCCCGCAAAGCCAGTCACGCCAGTAGCTCCTATGCAGCCTGTTGTCGCGAAGCCAGCCATCGTCAAACCTGTCGTGCAGTCCACACCTGCAAAGCCAGTCGCACCCGTTTTGAAAAAACCAGTCGCCGTCGAACCAAAACCGGTCCCAACAACACCCTCGTCCCAGATGGCAGCTGAACTTGAAAAAGCGCCACCACTAAATACCGCCCAACTTATTTTGCAATTTTTTGGACGTCACGCCTCGTCCAAGCGTCCAGTCATTGCTATCGTTAGCGTGATTGTCGCCATTATCGTGATAGCAGCCGCTGGCTACTTTGTCTGGCAAACTCTACGCCCCTAGTGCGCAGAGTGCTATATCTTTGCTATACTGTCTTACATGAAACCTTTGACTCCCACGACGCCACACGTGATCATCATGGTAGGCATTCCCGGTGCCGGCAAAACCACCTTTGCTGCGCATTTTGCCAAAACCTTCCACGCCCCATACATTAACCCTCTCGAAATTGCCGAACAGGCCAAGCTAAGCGCTGCAGCAACCGTGAAGGTAACAGAAGTATTATTTAATGAGCTATTAAAAACCAACCAAACCCTTATCTATGAAGGCCCGACCCACACCAAGATCCAGCGCCTCGCCGTCTTAAAAAAAGTTGTCAGCGCCGGCTACAAGCCACTGCTCGTCTGGGTCCAGACCGAATCAGTTGAAGCGAAGCGACGAGCGACTAAAAAACAACTACCCGGTAGTATCAGCGCCGATGTGTTCGACGCAGCCATTAAACGATTCCAGCCACCCACAGCTGTCGAAAAAGCAGTTGTCATTAGTGGTAAACATACATACGCAACGCAGGTTAAGGCCGTCTTGAAGCATCTTGCTGGTGCCCGAACTGACGTGCCTATTATCGACAAACCCCGGCCAGCTGCCGGACGCAACATCGTCGTAAGGTAATACAACCATGCCGATCATTCAAGACGAAGAGTTTGGCAAAATTACTATCCGTCGTAGCGCACGCGCTTCGCAGGTCAGGCTACGCATTGCACCAGATGGAACACTACGGGCATCACTACCGCTATATGCGCCAATCTTCTTGGTCAAGCGCCTTATTAAGTCGTCCCGCGACGAACTACGGGAAATGCTAGCACAGTCACAGCCAACCAACGAATATACCGACGGTATGCGTATCGGCAAAAGCCATAGTCTGATTGTGCGCCCCACCACTGGTGGCCTGCAAATTAATCGTCGTGGTCAGCATATTATCGTCAGCCTCCCGCAACACCTGACACTCGATGACCCGCAGGTGGTGCGTGAAGTACGTGATGTCGTGATTGCAGCACTACGCATCGAGGCTAAAAGCTACCTCCCTAAACGCTTGGCATTTCTTGCGACAAAACATAGCCTCACCTACAAAAAAGTGCGCTTCTCGCACGCCAGCGGCCGGTGGGGGAGTTGCACCTCAGAAGGCACGATCAGTCTCAACATTGCCCTGATGAAATTACCGTTTGAACTTATCGACTACGTCCTCATCCATGAATTAGCCCACACCGTCCAGATGAACCACAGTGCGGCCTTTTGGGAAACGGTCGCGATTGGTGACCCGCACTACATAGATCATCGTCGATCATTAAAGCAAGAAACCCCAACTATCTAGCGTTAGGCGAAAGCTGCATATACAAAACGGTTATGGCTGCGCTATAATAGCAGCACATGTTCGAGGGTGGTATCAGCTTTAATAAAGAGTCAGACAAAGCGGTTCGTTATATCGCGCTTTTAGGGACGCCAATATTTGTCGCGCACAACCTACTCGTGATGTACGGACTCGTCGAGAGCCCCAACTTTACGGGCATCCTAACCGGTATAATCATTTCTCTACTATGGCTCCTAACCGGCTCTTATCATTACTTTGCGCGCATTCGTTCACGCAGTGATATGATGTGGCGATTGATTATCTACCAGGCGCTCGCGCTAGCGACGATTGTCTGCGTGACCGGATTCTATCAACCCTTCGCCGCCTCACTCGCCCTAATGTTTCTTGCTGCTAATATCT
>Ga0247741_1000088_pt1 | contig 69606 bp, 64 predicted proteins | sample UWRJL213509R2_FD_180945 | JGI IMG/M metagenome (GOLD analysis project Ga0247741, IMG submission 180945) | Plant litter microbial communities from Arlington Agricultural Research Station in Wisconsin, United States - UWRJ-L213-509R-2 | ecosystem: Environmental > Terrestrial > Plant litter >... | reverse complement strand
AGATTTTAGATTTTAGATTTTAGATTTTAGATTTTAGATTTTAGATTTTAGATTTTAGATTTTAGATTTTAGATTTTAGATTTTAGATTTTAGATTTTAGATTTTAGATTTTAGATTTTAGATTTTATGAAATTAAATTCTTCGAATTTAATTTCATATGTCAGACTGAGGGAAGTCGAAGTCCTTTTTAACACACCAGAATCCCGACTCCGCTCGATCTGACATGCCACAATCTAAAGTCTAAAATCTAAAATCTGAAATAAGAAATCAACAATCCATTCCCTTGCGTATGTTTAAACTTATTGCTATTTTTAGTACTTGAACTATGCCGCTATGATAGAAATAGATATTGAAAAAGAAAACAAAGCAATTGCGCAGGAATACAAAGAATTACTCCGAATTAGCTACCAGACTTTAACGCCAGCCGACAAGAAATTGATTCGGAAAGCTTTTGATGTTGCCGTTGATGCACATAAAGAGCAGCGTCGTAAATCTGGAGAAGCGTATATCTTTCATCCTATTGCAGTTGCAAAAATTGTTGCCTCAGAAATTGGTCTGGGAGCGACCTCTATTGCTGCGGCTTTATTGCACGATGTTGTTGAAGATACACCAATGACGGTTGAAGATATTGAACGTTTATTCAATCCGAAAGTGGCACAATTAGTCGAAGGTTTGACTAAAATTTCATTGGTTCAAAAAGATTTGAATGCGTCGATGCAGGCAGAAAATTTCAGAAAAATGATTCTCACTCTGAACGATGACGTGCGTGTTATCCTGATTAAATTGGCCGACCGTTTGCACAACATGCAAACCATGGATTCAATGGCGGAATACAAACAGACAAAAATTGCGTCTGAGACTTTATATATCTACGCTCCTCTCGCCCATCGTTTGGGACTTTACAATATCAAAACCAAACTAGAAGATCTTGGTTTAAAATATACTGAACCTGCTGTTTATGATGACATTGTAAGCAAAATCAGGGAAACAAAAGAAGAACAGGATGCTTATATCAAAGATATTTCGGATGTTTTGAAGAATTCTCTGGATAAGGAAGAAATCGATTATATCATAAAAGGCCGTCCGAAATCTATTTATTCGATTCGTCGAAAAATGCGTGCGCAAAATGTAAGTTTTGACGAAGTTTATGACAAATTCGCACTTAGAATTGTTTATAAAGCAGATCCGCATGATGAAAAATTTGTCGCCTGGAAAATTTATTCGATCGTAACAGATCATTACAGACCGAGTCCGAGTCGTTTGCGCGATTGGATTTCATCTCCAAAATCAACCGGTTACGAAGCTTTGCACATTACCGTTATGGGACCAAAAGGCCGTTGGGTCGAAGTTCAGGTTCGAAGCGAGCGTATGGATGAAATTGCCGAAAAAGGTTATGCAGCGCATTACAAATATAAAAACGGTGCAACTGAAGAAAGCGGTCTTGATGTTTGGCTGAATTTACTTCGTGAGGCTCTTGAAAATCAGGAAACCAATGCGGTAGATTTTGTTGAAGATTTTAAAATGAATTTATATTCAAAAGAAATCTTCGTTTTTACACCAAAAGGAGAAATAAAATCGTTGCCAAAAGGTGCAACTTCACTCGATTTTGCTTTTAGTATTCATTCAGAAATTGGTATTAAAACCAGAGGAACGCGTGTAAATGGTCGTTTGGTTCCGTTAAATCATGAGCTTAAAAGCGGTGATCAGGTCGAAGTGATTACTTCGGCAAATCAAAAACCAACCGTAAACTGGCTGGAATATGTAACGACTTCGAGAGCGAAAAATAAAATCAAAAACGTTCTTAACGAGAACACCAAAAAAATTGCCGAGGAAGGAAAAGAATTGCTTACAAGAAAATTGAAGCATTTAAAGATTACCATCAACGAGCAGGTTATCAATGAACTGGTAAACTTTTTTAAACTAAAAACAAGTTTAGATTTATTTTACAGAGTTGGAATTGGTGCCATTGAAAATCAGCAATTAAAAGATTATGCAGCCCAAAAAGGGAATACAATTATCAATTTCTTTAAAAATAAAATTAAACGAAATAAAGATACAACGGCTGCCGATGACATTCATAAACCTGTAATTAGCAGTAATTATGATATGTTGGTCTTTGGAACCGAACATGATAAACTTGATTACAAACTTTCGCAATGCTGTAACCCAATTCCTGGTGATGATGTTTTTGGATTTGTAACCATCAATGAAGGAATTAAAGTGCATAAAAAAGATTGTCCAAACGCCATTGGTATGCAATCGAATTATGCCTATCGTATTATGAGTGCAAAATGGATCGATTCGTCTCAGGAAGAATTTAAAGCCATTATCAACATTACCGGAATGGACGTTTTAGGACTTACAAATCAGTTAACAAAAGTGATTTCAAACAATATGAGTGTCAATATTCAAAGTATTTCTTTGAGTACTGATGCAGGAATTTTTCACGGTCAGATTGCGGTTATTGTAAAAAATAATACCATTTTGAAAAAAATGATCAACGCCATTAAAAAAGTGGATGGTGTTGATAAAGTAACACGCGAATACAGAACCTAGATATTCTTCTTTTAAAAAATAATTATGACAACAGATTCTTTAGAAATTCCTCAAATACATTTTGATAAAAATGGCGAACTTATAATTGTCGCTTCTGCCTCTTCATCAAAAGATGATTTTGATTTTTTTCAGGGAAAATCTGTTATTAGAAACAAAAAATTAAAAAAAAGATTTGCCAATTCTAATGAATGGATTGAATTTTCGTCAACTCAGGAAATGTATAAAATCCTTAACGGAATTGGAAATATTGATAATTTCCTCGCCACTTTTGACGGAGAACCTTTTGAAGGAATGACGGTTCGCCTTTTTAATCCAAAAACAAAATTGTGGAGTATTTATTGGGCTGATTCCACTTCAGGAACTTTGGATAAACCGGTTGTTGGGTCTTTTGAAAATAAGGTTGGACATTTTTTCTCGAAGGATATTTTTGAAGGCAAAAATGTAATTCAGGTATTTCGATGGGATGCCAGAGATGAAAATAATCCAATTTGGAGTCAGGCAATGTCTTATGATAAAGGAAAAACCTGGGAATGGAACTGGTACATGTTTATGTCGAAAGAAAAATAACAAACCCGAAAATAAACGTTTAGGAAATTGTTAGTTTTAGTTCAAATAACAACAAAATTGTTAATTAAGATTACTTGATTTTGTGAAAAATTAGCAATGCAAAAGCCTAAAACCGTACGGTGAACAACATCTAAAATGAGAATGGAAAGTTAAACTTTGAACGGGAAACTTTTATTCATTAAAATAAAAATTTATCTTTGCCAGATTATGACACTAATTTCAACTGACAACACTAAAAATCAAGAAATTGTAAAAAATGTTTTTACAATGTATCTTGAGCAAAAAGGGCATCGCAAAACTCCTGAGCGCTATGCTATACTTCAGGAAATTTACGATAGCGAGGAACATTTTGATATTGAAAATCTTTATATCAAAATGAAAAACAAAAACTACCGTGTGAGCAGAGCAACGCTTTACAACACGATCGAGTTATTGTTAGACTGCGCATTGGTTAGAAAACATCAATTTGGGCAAAATCAGGCTTACTACGAAAAATCGTATTTCGACAAAAATCACGATCATATTATTATGACGGATTCTGGCGAAGTAATCGAATTTTGCGATCCAAGAATTCAAACCATCAAAAAAACAATCGAAGAAATATTTGATATCGAAATCACGAATCATTCACTTTATTTCTACGGAAACAAAAAACAAAAACTATAAATCCGGAAAGGAATTATTTAAAAATAAAAAAAAGAAAATTAACTACATTAATCAGTAGGGCAACTTAAATTGTCTCAACGCAAATTAAAACAGAATGACCGTAGATTTATTACTAGGATTACAATGGGGAGATGAAGGTAAAGGAAAAATTGTTGACGTTCTTACCTCAAATTATGATATTATTGCACGTTTTCAAGGAGGACCAAACGCAGGACATACATTAGAATTTGACGGAATTAAGCACGTTTTAAGAACCATTCCTTCTGGAATTTTTCATAAAAAATCAGTAAACATCATTGGTAATGGTGTTGTAATAGATCCGGTAGTTTTTCAAAAAGAAATTGAAGGTTTAGAGAAATTCAACCTTGATATCAAAAGCAAATTGATCATTTCAAGAAAAGCGCATTTAATTTTACCAACTCACCGTTTATTAGATGCGGCTTCTGAAGCATCAAAAGGAAAAGCAAAAATTGGTTCTACATTAAAAGGAATTGGCCCAACTTATATGGACAAAACCGGTAGAAATGGTTTGCGTGTTGGAGATATCCAATTAGAAGATTTTAAAGATCGTTACAGAGCTTTGGCAGACAAACATGAAGCAATGATTGCTTTTTATGATGTAGCGATTCAATATAACTTAGAAGAACTTGAAAAAGAGTTTTTTGAAGCTATTGAAGAATTAAAAAAATTAGATTTTATTGACAGTGAAGAATATATGTACCAGGCTCAGAAAGCAGGTAAATCTATTTTATGTGAAGGAGCTCAGGGATCTCTATTAGATGTTGATTTTGGAACTTATCCATTTGTAACATCTTCAAATACAACTGCTGCAGGAGCTTGTACTGGTTTAGGAATTGCTCCTAACAAAATCAAAGAAGTTTACGGAATTTTTAAAGCTTATGTTACCCGTGTTGGAAGCGGACCTTTCCCTACTGAACTTTTTGACGAAGATGGTGCTACAATGGCAAGAGTTGGTAACGAATTTGGATCTGTTACAGGAAGACAAAGACGTTGCGGCTGGTTAGATTTAGTAGCTTTAAAATATGCTATCCAGGTAAATGGTGTAACGCAATTGATGATGATGAAAGGCGATGTTCTTTCTGGATTCGAAACTTTAAAAGTATGTACAGAATACAACTATAAAGGACAAAACATTTCTCACTTTCCATATAATATCGAACCAGAAAATGTAACTCCGATTTATAAAGAATTTAAAGGATGGCACGCTGATTTGACAGGAATGACAAGTTATGACGAATTACCAATTGAGCTAAAAGAATATATTGAGTTTATTGAGAAAGAAGTTGAAGTGCCAATTAAGATTGTATCTGTTGGGCCAGACAGAAAGCAAACAATAACAAAATAATACCTCTAAACGCTCTGATAACCAGAGCGTTTTTTTATACAAAACATTTCTAATCATGAAAAATCCAGAAATTAAAGTTACTGAAACAAAATTATTATCAGACAATTGGTATGTACTGAACAAAGTAACATTTGATTATCAAAAGAAAGACGGCAAAGTAGAATCGCATATTCGTGAAGTGTATGACCGAGGAAATGGTGCCGCAATTTTATTATATAATACAGAGAAAAAAACGGTAATTCTAACAAGACAGTTTCGCTTGCCAACTTACCTTAACGGAAATAAAACCGGAATGATGATTGAGGTCTGCGCCGGACTTTTAGATCAGGATAATCCTGAAGAAGCCATTATTCGTGAAACCGAAGAAGAAACAGGTTATCGTTTAACGAAAGTTGAAAAAGTAATAGAAACGTATATGTCTCCAGGATCTGTAACTGAAATTCTATACTTATTTGTTGGTGAATATAATGCTGCCATGAAAGTAAATGATGGCGGTGGATTAGACGCTGAACAGGAAAATATCGAAGTACTGGAATATACTTTTGATGAGGCTTATGCAATGTTTGAATCTGGTGAAATTACGGATGCTAAAACTATTATGTTGTTACAGCATGCTAAGATTAATGGATTAATATAGTTTTTAACATTCGATTATAAAACTAACCTTACGTAAATATTTTTTTTGAAATGTTAATCAAATAAACAATTTCAAAAATTCTGTAAGCTATTTGAGCTCTAAAAAAAATAACTTTACTCAACTAAAAATACCAATTATGAGAAAGTTATATTACACATCAAATATTTTGCTTTTATTAATCCTAGTTTCAATAGTTTCCTGCAAAGAAAGTAAAACAACCAGAGATACAACCGAAGAAAAAAAACCGAAGAAAACAATTGAATATAAAAAACCAGCTTCATCTGTTAGTTTTCACTTTGAAAAAACAAAAGAATGGCTTGAGGCAAATAAAAGTGATTCGACCAAATTAGATATTGTATACGCCATAAACAGAACAGATAAAGCCAATTTTGCCAAGATGGATTCTGTTGTAATTCCATCAGATTTTAGTGGAGATTTACCTTATTACCTTCCGTTTCCTATTCACGTTTCGAATTTAGAAGAGGTTGAAAAAGTATTGATTTTTTCTTATCCAACGCAAACATTTGCTGCTTACGAAAATGGAGAATTGGTTTACACAGGCCCAACAAATATGGGAAGAAAAAAAGATCAAACACCAACCGGATTGTTTTTTACGAACTGGAAAGCCGAAAAAACAACGAGTACTTTTAACGACGAGTGGGATTTAAAATGGAATTTTAATATCGAAAATAAACTTGGTGTTGGTTTCCATGAATATGAATTACCAGGATATCCGGCTTCGCATTCTTGTTTGCGATTGCTTGAAAAAGATGCCAAATATCTTTACAAATGGGCAGATGAATGGATTTTGAAAGACAAGGAAAACGTAAAAGTAAAAGGAACTCCGGTAATTGTTTTTGGATCTTATCCTTTTGACGGTCCAAAACCGTGGTATGAATTAGTTAATGATCCAAAAGCATTGGATATTTCTGAATCTGAAGTGGAAAAACAAGCCCAGCCTTTTATTCAGAAAATATTAGACAATCAAAAAGTGAGAAAAGGTGAAGAAGCTGTTTCTCCTTAAAAATATAATTTCTACACACGAAAAAGCTAATGCAATTTTAAAGATTGTATTGGCTTTTTTTATTTTGAAGCAAAGATATGAGCCGCAAGCTTTTATGTTTTACGCAGATTTAAAAAGATTTAAGCTGACTTCCGCAGGTAATTGATATCAAAATCTGCTCAGATCTGCAAAATCTATGTGAAAAAAATCTCTTTAATATTTTTAATACTAAATAATTTTTATTTGCTACTTTCGTTCTATTATTAGCCAAAAAATTAAATATAAAATGTCAAAAAATCTACTTTTCCTATTTTTACTGTCGGGTTTTATTTCGATAGGACAAACTAAAAAGAATTCAAAACTAGAAACTTATACAAGTCGAAAAGAAATTTATCAGATAAAATACAATCCTGAACACTGGATTAGAAATACAGACTCTATAGATTGGGATGTGCAATTTCATGATAAATACAATTTAGTAAATGCTTACTTTATTGAATATGATTATTTTATCACCGATAAAAATCTAAAAAGCACCATTCAGGATGAATATAAAGAATTTGGGAAAATCAAAAATTTGAAGATTTCCAAAAAGAAAATAAACGATTTAACCGTTAATTACTTTGAATGCGAGTTAGATTATAATGATATCCTATACAAATACCAAGGCTTTATCTACAACGGAAAAGGCGGTTCTATACAAATGCAGTTTGGCGGTCAGGCTGAGGCGATTGAACCAAATCAAGGTATAATAGATGAATTGAACAACGGGATTTCAATCATTAATTAAAACAAAAAAGGCATAAGAATCAAAATCTTATGCCTTTTTTTATAAGTTACAACTCAAAATTATCTTGAATAATTCGGAGCTTCTTTTGTAATAGTTACGTTATGTGGATGACTTTCAGTAATTCCGCTTGACGTGATTCTAACAAAACGTCCTGATTCCTGTAAAGTTGGAATATCTTTTGAACCACAGTATCCCATTCCGGCACGAAGACCTCCAATAAACTGAAGCATACTTTCGTTTAATTCTCCTTTGTAAGGAACACGACCAACAATTCCTTCCGGAACTAATTTTTTAACATCATCCTCAACATCCTGAAAATAACGGTCTTTAGAACCTGTTTGCATAGCTTCAACAGAACCCATTCCGCGGTATGATTTGAATTTTCTTCCTTCGAAAATGATTGTTTCGCCCGGAGATTCTTTTGTTCCTGCTAATAATGAACCTAACATTACACAATCAGCACCTGCAGCGATTGCTTTAGGAATATCACCTGTATAACGAATTCCACCATCTGCAATAACCGGAACTCCTGTTCCTTTGATAGCTGCAGCGACTTCTAAAACTGCTGAAAACTGAGGAAAACCAACACCTGCAACAATACGGGTTGTACAGATAGAACCAGGTCCTATTCCTACTTTTACACCATCAGCACCGTTTTCTACTAAATATTTAGCAGCTTCCGGAGTAGCAATGTTTCCAACAATTACATCAATATTTGGGAATTTTGATTTTATTTGTTTCAATGTGTTTACCACACCTTCGGTATGTCCGTGTGCTGTATCAATAATGATAGCGTCTACACCTGCAGCAACTAATGCTTCTGCTCTTTGCACTGCATCACCTGTAACTCCAATGGCAGCAGCAACTCTTAAACGACCAAAAGTATCTTTATTCGCGATTGGTTTTTGAGTCAGTTTGGTAATATCTCTAAAAGTAATTAAGCCAACCAATTCATTTTTAGCGTTTACAACCGGTAATTTCTCAATTTTGTGACCTTGCAAAACTACTTCGGCTTGTTCTAATGAAGTTCCTTCGGCAACAGTAACTAAGTTTTTACTTGTCATTACCTCAACGATAGGTCTTGCTCCGTTTTTTTCGAAACGTAAATCACGATTTGTTACAATTCCTTTTAAGATTTTATTTTCGTCAACGATTGGAATTCCGCCAATTCCAAATTCTTTCATTGCATTTTTTGCATCTGCAATAGTCGAATTCATTGGTAATGTAACAGGATCGATAATCATTCCTGCTTCTGCACGCTTCACTTTTCTAACCTTCGCCGCTTGTTGCTCGATGGTCATATTTTTATGTAAAACACCAATTCCACCTTCTTGCGCCATAGCAATTGCCATTGCACTTTCGGTAACGGTATCCATAGCAGCTGATACTATTGGAACGTTTAATGTGATGTTTCTTGAAAATTTTGATTTGATACTCACTTCGCGAGGAAGCACATTCGAGTAGTTGGGTACTAATAATACATCATCGTAAGTTAAACCTTCGCCGATGATCTTTGAGTTGTGTGCTATCATGTTGCAATTTGTAGTTGAATTGCGTGCAAATATAGTGAATAAATTGGAAACTCGAATACTAACTTTTTGATAATTTTCTGAGTCCGAGAAAGTTCTTACAAAATAATAAAATGATAAATTCCAATTTATAAACTACAAATTCCAATAAAAATAGCACTTGCGAGACTTTCATTTTTAATAGAAAAACTTCAAAAATAATTGAAATTTGGAATTTTAAATATTGGAATTTTCAACAATCAATCTGAAGATTCGGGGAAAATGAAGTTGAAACCGAATTGGAATGCGAGACTATTTGCCTTCGAGACATCTTTGTATTCTAAAACATTATCGAAAAGAGCATAAATATTAAATTTTCCGATATTTGCTGAAAGCCCTAATCCAATATTTGTATTCGAATAGGCATCAAAAGTATAGGTGGCTTTAACGTCTAATTTTTCGAAAATACTTCTTTGGTAAAAAGCGGTTACTGCCACAAATGGTTCTTTTGGCATGCTCATTATAAACAACTGGCCTCCAACAGAATTCCTGTATTTGCGATTAACTGATCCTTTGCAATTGCAATCTTCTCCAAATCTGGATTCACCAAAAGAATATTGCAATGAAGAATAAAATTTTATTGGCCGCCAGGTGGTATATTTATTATAAAGTGTGTCTCTTGGAATGGCTTCTTCAAATTCATCAAAAACATTGTCTGGGTTATCTGTATCAACAAAATCTGGATTTACACCTTCATATTTATAGTAGCCCTTATAAGTTAATGTTTCGATATCTTTTGTTTGATTTATAAAACCAACATCAATGATACTGGCCGTAAATTGAAGATTCTCTTTAAAATAATAGGTAATTCCGGCATCAAAACCAAGACCTAAACTTCCGTCAAAAAAAGTATTATTGGCGATGTCTTTGGCTATATTTCCATCATATTCATCTTTTGTAAAACGTGAAATCCCTGATGTTTTCAATTCTAAATTTGATGAAATTACCTGATTGTATATATTGGGTGATCCCGCAGTTTGACCGGTATAAATAAAGCCTGAATTTTTAGTAGATGTTGCATTGGCACCGCTCGAATAAATTTTGGCCCGACCGCCTAAAACCAATTTTTTACTCATTTTTTTATGAAATCCGATATGAAACACAGAAAGCACTTCTGCCCGAAGACTTAAATCTTCCAGATTGAAAGCTTTCCCAATGTAATTTTGATTTCCATCTAATGCTAAAATTCCCGGATCTTTTGGTATGTACATTAAAAAATCAAATTCCTGATAGGCTCCAAATGAAATATAAGAGTTACTATTTTCGCCGCCAACCCTAAATCCGCCTGAAAATATTTCCAATTGCTGATTGACCTGCGTTTTATCTTTACCGGATGATTTGTTTATAATTTTGCGGACTTTATCATTAAAATCGACTCCATTATCAGCAAATAAATCATAAGCCGAAAAACTGCTCGAACCCAAATTTGCCGTAATTCCGGATAGTAAAGGAATTCCGAAATAATATTTATACGAAACATCTGCACCTGGATTTACAACCAAGGATTGCGGAATGGAAGTAAAATTATACAGCAATTGCCTGTTTTGAGAAAAACAGGATAGCTGAAAAGCGACCAATATTATCAGGAAAACTACTCTCATTGGATTTCCAAATAAACGGTTGCACTTGAACGTAATTTCAGATTTCCTAAACTATTTTCATCTAATGGAGGACCTGACGCAATTCTGACTATAAAACCAATTTTAGTAGCTTGTTTTAAAAGTTCCAGTCTTTGATTTTCAAATACTTCAGGCGGGTATTTAATAATATTAGTGCCGCCGGTATATGCCGGAATTTGAAAAGTAGAAGTATCAAGGATTTGCTCATTATTATCAAGCAGCAATATGGCAACAGAAAAAGCTCTGTTTATTGTGTTTTCAATTTCGAAATTAAACTCTGCTTTTTTTAGACGTTCATTAAAAAACTTATTTTTAAGAACATCAAAACCATCGACATCAAATGCGATCTGCCCTTCGCCATTGTCAATAATTTTGTTTGCGGGGAGATCAAAATAAGCCAGATTTCCCACTAAAACAGGCTCTAATTTTAAATCATTAACCTGATCAAAATCCAGATCACTTGAGCATGAAAAAAATAATGATGCTGCAATTAAAATTTTAGAAATTCGGCTTATAGCGTTTAATTCCATGGCTAAAATATCTTTCGAATAATAAGAAACAACGCTGATTTAGTGAGTCTTATTATAAATGAGTAGTAAATATACTACTTTTTTTAATGATATTTCCCAAATAATTTGGAAGCTTCGTTATAAGCGCTTTCAAAACTTAAAGAATTTAAACCTGTAGTTTTTTTATTAGATGTAAAATAAGAAATCAGTTTCTCCGTAGGCATATTTCCTGTTAGTTTATCAGTTGCCATCGGGCATCCGCCGAAACCCTGAATAGCACCGTCAAAGCGTGTACAGCCGGCTTTTGATGCGGCGTCTATTTTTTCGAACCAGCTATTTGGCGTAGTATGCAGATGCGCACCAAATTCGATTTGAGGATATTTTGGAATCAGATTTGAAAAAAGATAGGTAATCACTTCCGGTGTAGAACTCCCAACGGTATCAGAAAGTGATAAGATTTTCACTCCCATGTTCGATAATTTTTCTGTCCACTCGCCTACTATTTCAACATTCCAAGGATCTCCGTAAGGGTTACCAAAACCCATTGAAAGATAAGTAACTACTTCTTTATTTTTTTTGTCGGCAATTTCAAGAATTTCCTCCAGTGTAATTAAAGATTCCGCAATGGTTTTATGCGTGTTTCGCATCTGAAAATTCTCTGATATAGAAAAAGGAAAGCCTAAATACTGGATAGGTTCATGTTCAGAAGCTGTTGCTGCGCCTTGTGTATTGGCAATTATGGCAAGTAATTTACTGGTAGTTTGCGACAAATCTAATTGTGCCAAAACCTCGGCGGTATCCTGCATTTGCGGAATGGCTTTTGGAGACACAAAGCTCCCAAAATCAATGGTATCAAAACCCACTCTAAGCAAAGCTTGTATGTACGAAACCTTATTCTTCATCGGAATAAAAGTTTTGATACCCTGCATGGCATCGCGTGGACATTCGATAATTTTGATTTCTTTATTCAAAGCTTATTCTTTTGTGAAGGCTAAGTTAGTTTCTTTTTTAAAGATATAAAAGCTAAGTGTCTTTGTAATTATATTTTTAATGATAAACTTAATTTTTTTACCATATAAGTTATGTAAGTCATTTAATATACTATTTGCTATATTTAAAGCATAGGTATGCTTTGTAATATTGTCTAAAACCGTAATAATTCAAAATATTACACATAAATGTAATATTATAAAAAATTACCTAAATACGTAATAAATAAAAATATTCCTTATATTTGTAATAGAAGTTTTATCATTTTTTAAGTATATTTGAATATGACTAGTGTAATTACAGGAGATATCATTGGATCAAGACAGCAAGAATCACAGCATTGGGTTGAGGATTTGAAAAAAATCCTTTCTGCTTTTGGAGAAATGCCAGGTCAATGGGAGGTTTATCGAGGTGATGAATTTCAGGTTGAAGTTAAAAATCCGGAAGAGGCTTTATTGACTGCTATTTTGATAAAAGCACATTTGAGAGCCATAAAATCTGATGCACGAATGAGTATTGGTTTTGGAGATAAAACACATAATGCCGAAAAAATATCCGAAAGTAACGGTTCTGCTTTTATACATTCAGGTGAACTTTTTGAAACTTTAAAAAAACAAAAGGTAACTTTAGCTCTTAGAACCGGAGATATTGTTTTTGATGAAAAAATGAATTTAATGCTTCGCCTGGCTTTGACATTTATGGACAGTTGGCTGGCGCAATCGGCAGAATTTGTGGCAGTTGCCATAGAAAATCCAGGTTTATCGCAGGAAGAATTGGGGCAAAAATTAGGCATTAATCAAGCCGCCGTAAGCCGGAGACAAAAACGCGCTCAGTTTGATTTGGTTATGAATTTAGATCGTTATTTTAGAACACAAATAAAAGAACTTACATCATGATTTTATTTATAAAACTACTTTTAGCACACTTATTAGGCGATTTTATATGGCAGCCAAACGCCTGGGTTGCTGATAAAGAAGCTAAAAAACACAAAAGTATTTATTTATACTTTCATATTCTTTTACATGGATTTTTGGCAGCCATTTTAGTATGGGAAATTCAGTTTATTCCCTACGCCGTTGTAATTGCTGTTTCGCACGGAATAATTGATTTAATCAAATTAAATTTTCAGAAAGACAAAACAAAACGCACATGGTTTGTTGTAGATCAAATTGCCCATGTTTTAGTTTTGATTGCAGTTGTATTGGTGTATCAAAACAAACCAATAAATTTTCTTTGGTTTGATAATCAATTCTGGATTTTAGTAACGGGTTTTCTATTGATTACAAAACCCACTTCTATTTTTATCAAAACCATTATTTCGATCTGGAATCCTGAAAGCCAAAATAATAATCAGGATGCTTCGCTTGCGCATGCAGGAAACTACATTGGCATATTAGAAAGGCTTTTTGTGTTTTCCTTTATCCTGACCGGACATTTTGAAGCTATCGGTTTTTTATTGGCCGCTAAATCTATTTTCAGGTTTGGGGATTTAAAAGAAGCCAAAGACCGACAACTTACTGAATATGTTTTAATTGGTACTTTAATCAGTTTTGGCGTCGCTATAACAATCGGGCTTATTGTACAGGCTTTGATGTTACAATTGCTTTAAAATCTTTTTGTTAATCTCTTTTATCAGTGCCGGTCCTTCATAAATAAAGCCGGTATACAACTGCACTAAACTTGCGCCTGCATCTAGTTTTTCGATGGCATCATCTGCAGAATGTATTCCTCCTACTCCAATAATTGGGAATGCTTTATTGCTTTTTTCAGAAAGAAAACGAATCACTTCTGTAGAACGTTTTGTTAATGGTTTTCCTGATAAACCTCCCATTTCAGATTGATTTTGAGATTGTAATCCGTCTCTTGAAATAGTGGTATTGGTTGCAATAACTCCTGCAATCTCCGTTGTTTTTACAATATCAATAATATCCAATAATTGCTCGTCTGTTAAGTCCGGGGCAATTTTTAAAAGAATTGGTTTTATTTTTTGAGTACTTGTTTTTTGCTTCTCAACATTTCTGTTTTGCAAAGTTTGAAGCAAAGCCGTTAGAGGTTCTTTATCCTGTAAAGCTCTTAAGTTTGGCGTATTTGGCGAACTCACATTCACAACAAAATAATCTACATGATCGAATAATGCATCAAAACAAATGATATAATCATCAACAGCATTTTCGTTTGGCGTTACTTTATTTTTTCCAATATTTCCACCAATTAAAACACCTGAATTCTTTTTCAAACGTTCTACAGCTTCTAAGACTCCGCCATTATTAAAACCCATTCGGTTAATAATTGCCTGATCTTCTTTTAAACGAAACAAACGTTTTTTAGGATTTCCTTCCTGACCAACCGGCGTAACCGTTCCTATTTCGATAAAACCAAAACCAAAGTCTGAAAGTTCTTTGTATAACTTGGCATCTTTATCAAATCCTGCCGCAAGTCCAACCGGATTTTTGAATTTAATACCGAAAACCTCACGCTCTAAACGGGCATCTTTTACTTCGTAAATTGATTTTATAATTGATGAAACTCCTGGGATTTTTGAAATGAATTTAACAAATGAAAAAGTAAAATAATGTACTTCTTCCGGATCAAACCAAAAAAGTATGGGGCGAATTATCAATTTATACATAAGAGTTGTGTTGTTGTTTTTTCGGTTGCAAATTTAATTATAATACTCGAAAATGACTCTTTTTTATAAAAAACAAATCAATAAGAAGCTTTAAATCAACTTACAAAAACCCAACAACATCATAACCAATTAATTACAAACAATTAACTGATAAATTTTTAACTTTTAAAAATCGTGATGATTTTAAAAGAAAGCCAAAATCAAATATTTAACGTTGCAAGTTATAAAATGAAACAATGTAGCCACTGTGAGCCTCCTTTTTGGAAGTTTTAATACTTAATTTTGAGGGGCTTATCAAATTTTAAGAAAATTCTTGTTTGGGGATATTCGAAGTTAGACAAAATGCATAAGAATGTAAAATTCAATTAAGTTTATGTACAAACGCCATTTAAAAAAATATCTGCCAGCGATTTTGTTGTTATTGAGTATTCCGGGATTTTCACAACAAATAAAAGATACGACCAAAATCATTCATTTTAGATATGGTGAAAAAGGAATTGAATTAAGAACGAACGATAACAAATTTCTTTTTCAGCTGCAGAGCCGTTTACAATTTCGATTTTCGACGCCAAATGATCAGGACCCGGTAACGTATGATGATTATAGTCAGGACAAACAAACGACTTTTAAAATCAATCGGGCGAGACTAAAAGTAGGCGGTCATGCTTTTGAACCGTGGCTGAATTATTATTGGGAATATGAATTGAGTCAGTCGAATTTGCTCGATTTTAGAATTATGGTCGAAAAATACAAATGGCTGAGTTTAAAAGTGGGTCAATGGAAAGTAGAATTTACTCGGGAACGTTTTATTAGCAGTGGCGAACAGCAAACTGTAGATCGGTCTTTAATCAATCGTCCGTTTACGGTAGACAGGCAAATGGGAGTTGAATTATACGGGCATCTAAAGGGGAAAGGAATTGCGGATTTTAATTATTGGGCAGCAGCCTTAACCGGAACCGGAAGAGGAAATAGCTCAAATGACGATAATAACTTAATGTATTTTGGCCGTGCACAATGGAATTTTCTGGGAAGATTTCTTGATTTTGAAGGAAGTGATTTAGAATTTCACGAAAAACCAACGCCTATTATTGCTTTTTCGGCAATTACAAACCGAAGTCCGTACACGAGGTTTTCGCAATCCGGCGGCGGCTATTTAGACGGATTTGAAGATGGTGCTTCTGGGCAATATAGGATTAACCAATGGAATTTTGAAAGCGCTTTTATGTATCAGGGATTTTCATGGCAAAGCGAATGGCACACCAAAGAAATCATTGATAAACTAGACAATGACGAAACTACGCTTATGAAAGGCTATTATGCTCAGGCTGGATATTTTTTTCACAATATGTTTGAATGGTGGCCAAAAAAATTAGAAATGGCCGGAAGATATGCCACTTACCGCCCGGACAATTCTATTAGAGACAATTTGCAAAACGAAACTACGGTCGCTTTTAACTGGTTTTTTAACGGACATAAAAATAAATTGACCTCAGAGTTCACGTATTTTGATTATCAGGATAAAACATTGCCACTTGCCCAAGGATGGCGTTTTAGAATACAATGGGATATTTCTTTATAAACCATCAACAATTTACTAGTTACCAAATAGATAGCTTAAACAACACATACTTAAACAACACATAAATGATTTTTTGATTTTATAATTATTCTTACTTTTTTTAATAATTTTAATCTACTAAAACACTGAAAATGAAAAGTATAACCACAACAATAAAAAAGGCAGCACTAATGTGTATGGCCGGATCATTTTTTTTGATTTCTGTTGATAGTTTCGCACAACGTCGTGGTGGTGTAAATCGTGGCAGCGCTGTTAAAACCAAACCCGCAGCACAAAGACCGGCAACGCAAAATAAGGTTGGCACAGGAAATTCCGGAACCAGAAATACATCCAATAAAGCTACAAGGCCTTCAAATACAAACCGAAACGCTGCAACGAGAAATAATAACAATAATATTGGCAACAGAAACACCAATATTAGCGGCAATACTATTAACAGAAATAACAACAACATTAATATTAATGTAAACAATAGCGTACATGTTCGCAACAACCGAAATACAGTTGTTAGACCCGGACCACGACCTTATGTTCGCCCACCTTATGTTTACGGCGGTTATCGTTATCATGCTTACCATCCTTACTACTTTCATCCGTATACACCCTTTTATTGGGGACCGGTTTGGCATCCGTGGGGATTTTTTGTGGCAACTTTGGCTGTTACGGCAATTGTAGTTAGCGTCGAAAGTACACAATATCATTATGATGAGGGAGTTTGGTATAAACCTACTAGCGGAGGTTACACGGCTGTGCCTGCCCCAGTTGGAGGAACCGTAAATAATATCCCAAGTGGCGCCGAAACCGTCAATACCGGAACCGTCAACAATTATTATTACGGAGGAACGTATTATGAAAAAGACGGAAGTTCGTATAAAGTCGTAGCACCAACAGCCGGAACCGTAGTAGATAAATTGCCGGAAGGCGGCGAAGAAGTTACGATAGGAGATGTAAAATATGTAAAATTTGGAGAAACCTACTACCAGCCTGTTCAGGTGGATGGAAAAAACAAATACGAAGTAGTTCAGGTTGAAGAAGATAAATGACAAATTTAATATTTTTATTAACTCTATAGAATAGATAGAATATTTTTCTAACTTTGAGCCGGATTGTACTGACCAGCAATTATTTTCAAATTAAATTGACTACCATGAAAAATAAAACCTATTGGCTGTTTGCAATATTAGCCCTTTCAATTATCTCTATTGCATTTGGTTACACTAAAATTATTCCCAAAGAAAAAAATGAAATAACTGCAGCAAAAGATTGTGCCGAAACACCACATGCAACCGGAGAATCTGTTTTTAAACCCACTATCGAAAATAAAAATAAACCTTCGGGAAAGGCACCTAAAGGCATGGTTTGGATTCCAGGTGGAGAATTTTCTATGGGTAGTAATGTAGAAGATGAAAGTTTGTGCAGCATAAAAGGTGTTACAAAAGATGCAGCGCCAATTCACAGAGTGTATGTTGATGGCTTTTTTATGGATCAGACTGAAGTTACAAATGAGCAATTTGCAGCGTTTGTAAAAGCTACAGGTTATGTAACGCTGGCAGAAAAAAAACCAACTCACGAAGAATATCCTGATGCTCCGTTAGAAAATCTAATTGCAGGATCAGCCGTTTTTACACCAACTCCCGCAACTGTAGACTTAAACAATTACATGCAATGGTGGAGTTATGTTGGTGGTGCAGACTGGAGACATCCTGAAGGACCAATGAGTTCTATAATTGGAAAAGAGAAATATCCCGTTGTACAGGTTTCTTATGCTGATGCCGCTGCTTATGCAAAATGGGCAGGCAAAAGATTACCAACCGAAGCAGAATGGGAATTTGCTGCGCGTGGCGGAAAATCAGGGCAATTGTATGCATGGGGAAATAACTTAAAACCTAAAGGAAAATTTCAGGCCAATATTTATCAGGGACACTTTCCTATTGAAAAAGGCGACACTGGCGAAGACGGCTATATTGGCATTGCACCAACGGCTAAATTTGAACCTAATTCTTATGGTTTATATGATATTGGCGGAAATGTATGGGAATGGACAAACGATTGGTACACACCTGATTATTACGCTATTTTAAGCGAAAGCGGACAAGTAACCAAAAATCCGCAAGGTGCCGAAAAAGCATACGATCCTGCAGAACCAGGCTTGCTGAAAAAAGTACAGCGCGGCGGATCATTTTTATGTACAGATCAATATTGTTCCCGCTATATGGTAGGCACAAGAGGAAAAGGCGATTATCAATCTCCGGCAAATCATATTGGTTTTCGATGTGTGCAGTGATTTTTTGCCACGAATCCCACGAATTTTCACTAATTAGAAGTGTCTACAAATAAAACTTAAATCCAGTTTCATGAAATATAATTCGTGAAATTGGATTTTACATTTAAAATAATTCGTGGAGATTCGTGAAATTCGTGGCAAACTCTTTTTACTTATATTTGCTAAAAATTAAAGAAATGCAGCATATTATAGATCGTTTTATCAGTTATGTAACAATTGATACTGAATCAGACCCGAACTCACAAACTACTCCAAGTACCCAAAAACAATGGAATCTTGCCAATAAATTAGTCGAAGAATTAAAAACTATTGGTTTGCAAGATGTTACTATAGACGATAAAGCTTATATCATGGCGACTTTGCCAAGTAATGTAAATCACGAAGTGCCTGTAATTGGTTTTGTTTCGCATTTTGATACTTCTCCGGATTTTTCCGGTGCTAATGTAAAACCTCAGATTATTACCAATTACGACGGTAAAGACATCATTTTAAATGCAGAAAAAAACATCGTTTTATCTCCAAATTACTTTAAAGATTTATTGCAATATAAAGGTCAAACCATCATTACAACTGACGGGACAACCTTGCTTGGCGCAGATGATAAAGCCGGAATTACCGAGATTGTTTCGGCAATGGAATATTTAATTCAGCATCCTGAAATCAAACACGGAAAAATCAGAATTGGTTTTACTCCAGATGAAGAAATCGGACGCGGTGCACATCATTTTGACGTTGAAAAGTTTGGTGCTCAATGGGCTTATACGATGGACGGAAGCCAAATTGGTGAATTAGAATATGAAAACTTTAACGCGGCCGGCGCCAAAATTACCTTTAAAGGAAAAAGCGTTCATCCGGGTTATGCTAAAGGAAAAATGATCAACTCGATGTTGATTGCCAATGATTTTATCAACGAACTTCCAAAAGGAGAAACACCTCAGGAAACTAAAGGATATGAAGGATTTTTTCATGTTCATCATTTAACCGGAAGTATTGAAGAAACAGTTTTAGAATTGATTATTCGTGATCATAACAAAGTAAAATTCGAAAAAAGAAAAGATTTAATTGGGAAAATTGCCAAGAAAATTAATAAAAAATTCGCCAAACAATTTGGGGAAGATATTGTAATTGCTGAAGTTAGAGATCAGTATTATAATATGAAAGAAAAAGTGCTTCCGGTAAAACATATTGTGGATATTGCCGAAAAAGCAATGCGTGAATTAAACATCAAACCAATCATCAAACCTATTCGCGGCGGAACTGATGGCTCGCAATTATCCTACATGGGATTACCTTGTCCGAATATTTTTGCGGGCGGACATAACTTCCACGGAAAATATGAGTATGTTCCGGCAGAAAGTATCCAAAAAGCAACTGAAGTGATTGTAAAAATTGCAGAATTAACAGCAACTCCGGGAATTTTTGATGTAACCGAAAAACCGAAAAGAAAAAGATAAATTGGAACCGAATTCTGATAAAAAACACGTTTGGGACAAAGTCAATAAATGGGAAGAAGAACTTCTTTTCCTAAAATCAATTATTGACAAAACCGAGCTCGTTGAAACCATAAAATGGGGCGCTCCTATTTATGTTTACAACAAAAGAAATGTTATCGGTCTTGGAGGGTTTAAAGATTATTTTGCCATTTGGTTTCTGAACGGAGTATTTCTGAAAGATGAAAAAAAGAGACTCATTAATGCTCAGGAAGATAAAACAAAATCTTTGCGACAATGGCGTTTTACTTCAAAAGACGAAGTAAACGAGAAAGAAGTTTTAGAATATATTCTGGAAGCTATTGAAAATGAAAAGCAGGGAAAAATCATAAAAGCTACAAAGAAAGAAGCAATTGTTTCTGAACTTTTGCAAAAGGAAATGGATTTAAACCCATCTTTAGCAGAAGCTTTTCAAAAATTCGCGCCTTACAAACAATATGAGTTTTTAGAATATATTGAATCTGCAAAACAAGAGAAAACCAAATTAACGAGAATCGAGAAAGTGATTCCGATGATTTTGGAAAATGTTGGTTTGAATGATAAATACAGGTAAAGTTTAGAAATTCCAAATTTTAATCCCGAGGCTTCGGGACCAAATTCCAATTGTAAGCAGGTTTTTTTATTTACACAAAGGGCGTCTTTGGAACGAAGCAATCTCACTTAGCATAATCCACAAAGCTTACTCTCAATCTTGTCATCCTGACGGAGGAAGGATCTCCGTAAGTAGCTCGACAAAGAATTGGAGAGTTTCTTGTGGAGATCCCTCGTTCCTACCAATAATGTATTTGGTATTGTCAGGCTGAGCGTCCCGAAGCTTCGGGAGAAGCCCACGTTCCAATTGGACCGCCCTTCGACTCCGCTCAGGGTGACATCCGAATAATATGTCTTTTATTGCTTCGTTCCTCGCAAGGAATACAATGCGCTTAATTTCAAAACAAAAAAAATCCCAAACTCCATAATTGGAACTTGGGATTTATATTTTATTTGGAATTTTAAAAGTGTTAAGCTTTTTTATTCAAAGCAGCGCTCATTTCCATAGAAATAGCTGAACGCTCTAATTTTAATTTTCCAGACATTGTTTCGATTACAACTGTAGTTTCTGCAAGTTCAACAACTTTACCGTGAAAACCACTTTTCGTAATTATTTTATCACCTACTTTTAGGGTGCTTTCAAATTCTTTTTCGTTTTTTGCTCTTTTTTGTTGTGGTCTGATCATGAAGAAATAGATCACTACAAACATTAATAGAAATGGCGCAAATTGAGTTAATTGTCCCATAATTTAATTTCTGTTTTTGATTTGATTTATTATTAATATTTTTTCTCTTCGACTTCGCTCAGAGTGACATTGGAATTTGGATTTTAAAATTTGAGATTTCCCAGATTTTACATCAACCCTCTTCCTACTTTTACCATCTTTTTGTTGGCTTCAAGTTCCTTAACCAGGTTATCTAAAATTCCGTTGATAAAAATACTACTTTTTGGTGTAGAATATTCTTTTGCAATTTCTAAATATTCGTTAAGAGTTACTTTAACCGGAATTGAAGGGAATTTTAAAAATTCGCAAATTGCCATTTTCAAAATAATAGTGTCAATTTCAGCAATTCTTTCGCTATCCCAGTTTGGCGTTTTATCATCATATTCTTTTGCTAAAATCGATTCGTTTAAAACCGTTCTTCTAAACAAATCTTTTGCAAAATCTTTGTCTTCAACATCTTTATACAATTTTGGAACTCTAAAATCGTCTGGATCTTCGGTTTTAATTGCTTTCAATTGTTTGATAATATGTGTATTTACAACTGGAATGTCATCAACCCAGGTTAATTTATCGTCTTCTAAATACTCATATAATTTTTCATTTGGAACAATAACTTCTGCAAACAAATCAATTATAAATTGTCTGTCTTCTTCAAAAGTATTTTTTGTTGTGCTCATGTATTTTGCATACAAATCGCTCGCTTTAATATCATTTAAAAGTAAAATGATATAATCGTCGTTTAAAGACCAGTTGTTGATTTTGCGATTTTCTAAAGCAATACTAAGTGAATTGCTTTCGGCAAGAAGCTGAAAAATTTTGTTTTTGATAAATTTTTCATTCGGATTACGTTCTGCAGCAGTTGCAAGATGTTTTTTGCTCGAAAGATGTAAAAAAACAGATTCTTTTTTGCAAATTTCAATCAATGAAGAAAGCATTATAAGATATAAATCCTGAATATTATCAATGCTGTAAAAAAGAAATTTTTCTTCTTTTTCCATATTATCAGAACCGCTTTGATGCATTGCATAAATGGATTGCATTACTTTAACGCGTATGTGTCTTCTATTTACCACCTTGTAAGAACATTTAAAAATTAGTCTGCAAAAATAAGTATTTAAGACCTGATATTAAAATTAATTCGTAAAAAAGTCGCAGTTTTCAGTCGCAGTTTTCAGAATAAAAGAAAATCACAGTTTGCAGTCGAAGTATTCGGTCACAGTTATCAGTCACAGTTGCTAAGTTCAGCATTCATTATAAAATAAAAAGTCTTCCTTTCCAGACCAAACTGTAAACTGAGACTGTAAACTGAAAAAGTTCCTAAGTTCAGTATTCATTATAAAATAAAAGTCTCAGTTTCCAGACCAAACTGTAAACTGAGACTGTAAACTGAAAAAATTACTTCTTAGCAGCGTTTTCAATTTTTCTCAAATCAATACGATTTTGAGCAATTGTAAGGGCAGCTTTATGTGTTGTCATTCCGTTTTTTACGGCATAATCGATAATTTCTAACGTTGTGTTGTAGATGTTTTCGGTTTTGCTCATGATTTCGGCTTTACCGTAATGCTCTAACTCAGCATAAACATTAATAATTCCACCAGCGTTGATCAGGAAATCCGGAGCGTATAAAATCCCTCTTTCCTGTAATCTTGGTCCGTGAACATTTTCATCTGCTAATTGGTTGTTGGCAGCACCAGCAATCACCTTCGCTTTAATTTTGTTTACTGTATTGTCATTAATTGTTGCTCCCATCGCACATGGCGCGTAAATATCAACATCTGCCGTATATAAATCTTCGCCAGAATAAATTGTTGCGTTGTATTTTTGAGCAACTTCGTATAATTTTTCTTCATTGATATCAGCAATTGTAACGATCGCTCCTTCTTTAGTTAAATATTCAACCAAAGCTTCACCCACGTGTCCAATTCCCTGAACCAAAACTTTTTTACCGTCTAAAACATCAGAACCAAACTGGCTTTTTGCAGCCGCTTTCATTCCTAAATAAACACCGTAAGCTGTAATTGGAGAAGGATTTCCAGATCCACCTCTTTCTTCAGAGATTCCTGTAACATAAGGCGTTACATCTCTTACCGTGTCCATGTCTTTAGTTTCCATTCCAACATCTTCAGCCGTAATATATCTTCCGCTTAAAGAGTGAACAAATTCACCAAACTTACGCATCAATTCTGGTGTTTTTTGCGTTTTGGCATCACCAATAATTACTGCTTTTCCACCACCAATATTAAGTCCGGTAATTGCAGATTTATAAGTCATACCTCTTGAAAGACGCAAAACATCGTTTAAAGCTTCCCATTCGGTATTATAATTCCACATTCTAGTACCTCCTAAAGCTGGTCCCATAACCGAATTATGAATACCAATAATTGCTTTTAAACCTGTATCTTTGTCATTGCAAAATACAATTTGTTCGTGATCGTCAAAAGATAACTGACCAAAAACAGGATCCATTTTTTGAAGTTCCTTTCCAGTTGCGAAAGTTGCATCCATAGCGTTACTATTTATTTGTTAAAATTATGAATTTGTCAAAAAGACTTCTCAAACATAATCAAAAAATACACTTGCGCTAATTTTTTATCTTTAAAATAACAATTATACAATATTTTTATTTTGATTAAATTGTATTTTATTATACTTTTAATTAAGGATAATTCACAAAATCAAATATATTCAATATTGAATCTCTTAAAAAAATGAAAGAATTAAGCTATTTAAACAAATATTTTATTAAATATAAATACAGTTTTTCCTTTGGAATTTTAATAACCATAATCGCACAAATTTTTTTCTTATTCACTCCAAAATTGGTGAGCCACTCTTTTAATGTGATTGAGCAATTTTTAAAATTGTCAGATGAAGATCAAAAATCGGCTATCATTATTAATTATTACAAGCAGGATTTAATTCATAATGTACTGCTAATCATTGGTAGTGCAATTGTTGCAGGTTTTTTAACTTTCTTAATGCGCCAGACTTTAATCGTAATGTCGCGCCATATTGAGTTTGATTTGAAAAATGAAGTTTTTAAGCAATACGAAAATCTTTCTCAAAACTTTTACAAACAGAATCGTACCGGAGATTTAATGAACCGTATTAGCGAAGACGTTTCAAAAGTTCGTATGTATGTTGGTCCTGCCGTAATGTACACGATTAATACTTTTATTCGTTTTGCAATTGTTATCTTATATATGTATAATGTTTCGCCTTTGCTAACTTTGTACACAATTTTACCGTTGCCAATTCTTTCGTATTGTATTTTTAAACTGAGTTCAGAAATCAATAAACGAAGCACCACTTTTCAACAATATTTATCTAAAGTTTCAAGTTTTTCGCAGGAAATATTTTCAGGAATCCGTGTAATTAAAGCGTATTCATTAGAAAATCAGCATCAAAATAATATAGTGGATCTTGCCGAAGAAAGCAAAAAGAAAAGCTTAGATCTTGCCAAAGTTCAATCGCTTTTTGGACCTTTGATGATTGCTTTAATCGGAATCAGTAATTTGGTGGTCATTTATTTTGGAGGTGTGATGTACATTAACGGAACGATTAAAAATATTGGTACAATTGCAGAGTTTATTTTGTATGTAAATATGCTAACCTGGCCTGTGGCTTCGTTAGGATGGGTTTCGTCAATGGTTCAGGAAGCAGAAGCCTCTCAAAAACGTTTGAATGAATTTTTAAAACTGGAGCCGGAAATTAAAAACAATAACGAAAATCCGTCAGACATTCAGGGTTCGATTTCTTTTGAAAATGTGAGCTATACGTATGAAGATACAAATATTGAAGCACTTAAAAATGTCACTTTTTCGGTTAAAAAAGGAGAGACTTTGGCAATATTGGGAAAAACCGGTTCCGGAAAGTCTACAATATTATCTTTAATTTCCCGTTTATATGATGTAACCGAAGGCAAAATTACAATAGATCAAAATGAAATAAGCAGTTTAAACCTGAATGATCTTCGAAATAATATCGGAATTGTGCCTCAGGATGCTTTTTTGTTTTCGGACACTATTAAAAACAATATCAAATTTGGAAACCAGAATGCCACTGACGAAGAAGTAATTTCTGCAGCCAAAAGCGCTGTGGTTCATGACAATATCATTGCTTTTAACAAGCAGTATGACACTATTTTAGGAGAAAGAGGAATCACGCTTTCGGGCGGACAGAAGCAACGTGTATCTATTGCGAGGGCGATTATTAAAAATCCGGCAATTTTACTTTTTGACGATTGTTTGTCTGCAGTTGATACCGAAACTGAAGAAACGATTTTGAACAATTTATTCGATATTTGTAAAAATAAAACTACAATCATTGTCAGTCATCGGGTGTCTTCAGCCAAAAATGCCGACAAAATAATCATTTTAGAAGATGGCAGAATCATACAACAAGGCTCTCATAATCAATTAATAAATCAGGAAGGATACTATTCGTCGTTATATTTAAAACAACTTTCAGAAAAAGAATTACTTTAATTGTTGTGTAATCGATAATTTTTTATGATTTTTGAGTACTATTAATTCCAAAAATGATAGAACGTATTATGAGAGAAAATGACATGTTAGAAAAAGAAGAGATTTTTTCTAAAGTATTACGAGCAGGAAGAAGAACTTATTTCTTTGATGTGAGAGCTACTAAAGCTGATGATTATTATATCACAATTACAGAAAGTAAAAAATTTACTGAAGAAGACGGTTCTTTTCATTTTAAAAAACACAAAATTTACTTGTATAAAGAAGATTTTGGAGCTTTTGCCGAAATACTTGAAGAAATGACTTCGTATGTCTTGAACCACAAAGGCGAAGAAGTAATATCTGAAAGACACCAAAAAGATTTTAAAAAAGAATATGGTTCTGATAAACCTGAAGGCCAAAGATCTAGCTTTACAGATATCGATTTTGACGATATTTAGTCCAATATAACTTTTTGAAAAGTACGAGTCCAATATGTCCAGCATTTTGGACTTTTTTTATATATTTAAATTAAAAAAAGCTAACCTTGAAAACACTAACCACAAAACCACACTATTGTTTATTATTGTTTCTCTCCATAATATCAATATCCTACAGCCAAAAAGCCGATTTAAATACTGAAAAAAAAATCGACAAGATCATCAAAAACATGACCCTGGAGCAAAAAATTGGTCAGGCATGTCTTAAAGGAACTTCAAGCCGCAGTAAAGGATTATCTGAAGAACTTAAAAATGACGTTCGCAAAGGTCTGGTAGGCGCTATTTTAAACCTTACAGATCCCAATCTAGTTTTTGAAATACAAAAAATTGCTTTAGAAGAAAGTCCCAATCATATTCCGTTATTATTTGGAAGAGATGTTATTCACGGCTACAAAACGATTTTTCCAATTCCATTAGGATTAGCCGCTTCATGGGATATGGATTTGGTTGAAAAAACATCAAAAATCGCCGCGAATGAATCCTATTCCAGATGTATCAATTGGACTTATGCACCAATGGTTGATATTGCAAGAGACGCCCGCTGGGGAAGAATTGCAGAGTCGCCTGGTGAAGATCCTTTATTGGCATCACGATTAGGAGTTGCTTATATTAAAGGATTTCAGGGAAATGATCCTGCCGTTCCGGGACAAATTCTAGCTTGTGCCAAACATTTTGCCGCTTATGGCGCTGCAGAGGGCGGTCGGGATTACAACACCGTTAGCATGTCTGAATCTTTACTTCGAAATGTATATTTAAAACCTTTTGAAGCCGCAGCAAAAGCCGGAGCTGCAACTTTTATGAGCTCTTTTAATGACGTAAACGGAGTTCCGGCTTCCGGAAACCCTTTTTTGCTTAAAAAAATATTACGTGAAGAATGGAAATACGATGGTTTTGTGGTAAGCGACTGGAATTCAGTTACAGAAATGATTCCGCATGGTTTTGCAGCCGATGAAAAAGATGCCGCATTAAAATCAGCAACAGCAGGACTTGACATGGAAATGACTAGCTTATCGTATGCACATCATTTAAAAACATTGATTGCTGAAAAGAAAGTTTCTGAAAAGCAATTAGACGAAATGGTTCGTAATATTCTTCGAATAAAATTCAGAGCCGGAATTTTTGAAAATCCATATTTTAAAGACCGTGAAAAATTCTCGTTGTTAAACGCCGATGCTTTGCTAACTTCGAAAACTGCCGCGAGCAAAAGCTTTGTTTTATTAAAAAATGAAAGCCAGATTTTACCTTTAAAATCCAATCAAAAAATAGCAGTTATTGGTCCGTTGGCAGATGCCTCACGAGAACAATTAGGAACCTGGATTTTTGACGGAAACAAAGAAGATTCTCAAACACCGCTAAAGGCATTACAAAATAGTTTCGGATCAAATAATGTATTTTATTCTGCCGGACTTTCGCATAGCCGATCTTTGTCTGAAGAAGGTTTTGCTGCTGCGATTGCAGAAGCTAAAAAATCAGATGTTATTTTGTTTTTTGCCGGTGAAGAAGCGATTCTTTCCGGAGAAGCACATTCGAGAGCCAACATTAATTTACCGGGCATACAGGAAAAATTAATAGCTGAATTACAAAAAACAGGAAAGCCAATTGTATTGGTAATAATGGCGGGAAGACCTATCACTTTAGGAGCGGTTTTGCCAAAAGTAAACGCTTTAATTATGGCGTGGCATCCGGGAACGATGGCTGGTCCTGCAATTTCTGATGTCCTTTTGGGAGTCGTAAATCCGTCAGGAAAATTGCCTGTAACATGGCCAAAAGAAGTAGGTCAGATTCCTATTTACTACAATCATCCAAACACCGGAAGACCTGCAGATCCAAAAACTTTTGTAGCGATTCAGGATATTCCTGTGGAGGCATGGCAAAGTTCTCTGGGAAATAATTCGCACTATCTTGATGCGGGTTATGAGCCACAATATCCTTTTGGTTTTGGTTTGAGTTACACAAGTTTCTCTTATGAAAATTTAAAAATTGAAAAGACAATTCTTAAAAATAATAACACCGAAAAATTAAATATTTCTGCGGTTATCAACAATACCGGAAATACGGCAGGAACAGAAACTGTGCAGTTATATGTACGTGATATTACAGGAAGTATTGTGAGACCGATTAGAGAACTTAAGGATTTTGTACAAATCGAATTAAAACCAAAGGAATCTAAAACTGTACAATTTTCAATTCCTGTTTCGGAGCTTGCTTTTTATAATGATAAAATGGAGCTTAAAACAGAATCTGGTGATTTTAAAGTCTGGATATCTTCACATGCTGAAAATGGTCTGGAAGGTGATTTTAAAGTGGAGTAAAATTTATATTATGAAGAAAATAACCGTATTACTTTGTTTTTTTATTGGAGTTTCCTCTTTTGCCCAAAAGGTCGAATATGAAACTAAAACCAATATTCAATACTACAATGCTACAGTAAATAAATCTGATAATTACATCAACGAAAGATGTGTTTTAGATATTTATTATCCAAAAAACACTAAAGGATTTGCTACCATAATCTGGTTTCATGGCGGAGGATTAACCGGCGGAAACAAGGAAATTCCCGAAGCTTTAAAAGATAAAGGATTTGCAATAATTGGCGTTAATTACAGATTATCTCCAAAAGTAAAAGCCGCAAAAGCCATTGAAGATGCAGCTGCAGCCGTTGCATGGGCTTTTAAAAATATTGCAAATTATGGTGGAGATTCTTCACAAATTTTTGTTTCCGGACATTCTGCAGGCGGATATTTAGGTTTGATGATTGGTTTAGAGAAAAAATATCTTCAAAAAGACGGAATTGATGCCAATAAAATTGCAGGGCTTATTCCGTTTAGCGGGCAATGCATTACGCATTTTGAAATTAGAAGAGAAAATGGAATTCCGGAAAAACAACCTACAATTGATGAATTTGCGCCTCTTTTTCACGTTCGTGCAGATGCGCCACCGCTTTTATTGATTACAGGAGATCGAGAACTGGAAATGTTAGGCCGATATGAAGAAAACGCATATATGGCACGCATGATGAAATTAATCGGGCATAAAGAAACTAAACTTTTTGAGTTAGACGGATATGGCCACGGAATGACAGAACCGGGTTTTCCGCTGCTTGTAAACGAAGTAAATCGCATTTTAAAAGAGAAACAAACCAAAAAATAATAATTTAAAAATCCACGGCAATGGAAACAAACTTATTAATATTACCCGGACTGGGAAATTCAGGCGACAAACACTGGCAAACCTTTTGGCATAAAAAATTCGAAAATTCAATACGAATTGTTCAGGACAATTGGGACGAGCCTGTTCGGGAAGAATGGCTTCAACGTTTGAATGAAGAAGTTGCAAAACTGGATAAACCAACCATTCTCGTTGCGCATAGTCTGGCAGTTTCCCTGGTAAATCACTGGGCGGCATCTAATAACAATAAAAATATAGTTGGCGCTTTACTTGTGGCTCCTGCCGATGTTGATTCACCTCAACATACTCCGGAAATTATTAGAAATTTTGCTCCAATGCCCATTTCAAGATTACCTTTTCCATCGATAGTTGTGGCTAGTGAAAACGATCCTTATGCTTCTTTCGAAAGAAAAAAATATTTTGCTGAAATGTGGGGAAGCGATTTTGTAAACGTAGGGCAACAAGGTCATATCAACTCTGATTCTGACTTAAAATATTGGGAAGAAGGACAATTGATATTACAGCAGTTAATTGAGAAAATTTCTTAGTTTTTGTCTTAGTTTTCAGTTTCAGTTTTCAGTCTTCATGCGTAAAATGGAAGTCAAAATTGAAAATTTAACCGCAAAGTTCGCAAAGATTTTACGCAAAGATCGCTGAGTTTATATGGATAATGGTGAGTTTTTGAGTTATTAAAGTTCACAAAGTTGTGCTAAAATTCGTGTAGATTCGTGAAATTAGTGGCGAAAATTTAACCGCAATGTCCGCTACGATTTACCCTAAGTTCGCTATTTATAATGCTGAGTTTTTGACTTATCAAAGTTCGCAAAGCTGAGTTAAAAATTCGTGGCGAAAATTTAACCGCAAAGATCACAAAGCTTTTGTGTTATTAAGCTTTGCGAGCCTTGCGTAAATCTATGCGATCTTTGCGGTTAAATTAATAGCTGAAAACTGCGACTGCAACTGAAAACTAAACTACCCAATACGCAGACCATTTTCTATTTTAAAATCGGGGGCTAATAAAATTACGTCTCCCTCCTTGCCTATTGCTCCAAGAACCAAACATTCGCTCATGAATTTTCCTATTTGTTTTTTCGGAAAATTTACTACTGATATAATTTGTCGATTTATTAAATCTTCCTTTTTGTAATGTACTGTTATTTGTGCTGATGATTTTCTTATCCCAATTTCGGGACCAAAATCAATTGTCAGCTGATATGCCGGTTTTTTGGCTTCGGGAAAATCATTTACTTCGATAATAGTTCCTACGCGCATATCGGTTCTTTCAAATTCATTCCAGGTTAAATCCATTCTGTTATAAGATATTAATATTGTAATTATTGTCTCTAATTCTATAACTTTTTTTATTGACTTTGCTTCTAATTTTACAAATGTAAAAGAATAAAGCTAACAATTAATAAATTATAAAATGGAAAATATTTTAACGAATAGCAGCCCATCTCTTAGAGATTTAAATTGTGATATTTCCGTACAATGCACTGATAAATATATAGAAACAGATCCCAACGTAAAATTATATGTGAGAGATTATGGAAAGGGAAAACCTGTTATTTTAATTCATGGTTGGCCGCTTTCTAACGAAATGTGGGAATATCAAATTGACTTTTTAGTTCAAAATGGTTATAGAGTTATTGCATACGATCGCCGCGGATTTGGGAAATCTTCTCAACCTTGGGAAGGATATGATTATGATACCCTGACAGATGATTTAAAAGAAATTATCGAGCAGTTACATTTAGAAGATGCAACTCTTGTTGGCTTTTCTATGGGAGGTGGCGAAGTAGTTCGTTATTTTAGTAAATATGGCGGAAAAGGAGTTACAAAAGCAGCTTTGATTTCTTCTGTGGTTCCGTTTTTATTGAAAACAACCGATAATCCAGACGGACATCCAAAGGAAAAAAGTGATAGTACTGCCAATGCAATTAAAGAAGACAGAATAGGATTTGTAGATAATTTTGGAAAAACTTTTTTCGGAATAAATATCATCAACAAACCGTTAAGCACGCCATTGATGGAGTATTACAGAATGTTGTGTTCTTTTGCTTCTCCTAGAGCAACTTTAAAATGTGCAGAATCTTTCTCTTATACTGATTTTAGAGATGAATTGGATTTTGTGAAAGTCCCAACTTTAATTATTCATGGCGACGACGATAAAATTGTTCCGATTGATCTAACATCGAAAAAAACAGCCGAAGCAATTCGTCAAAATACCTATATTGTTTACGAAGGCGCTCCACACGGGCTATTTTATACGCATAAAGACAAATTAAATTCAGATTTATTGGATTTCTTAAATTCATAAAATCTTCTATATATATCATTTCCTAAATACAATATCCAAAGAGCTATTTTTAATAATATGTCTCTTTGGATATTTTTTTGAAAAGTTGAGAAATAGAATATGAAAAAAATTAACCGCAAAATTCGCAAGGATTTTTTATCTGTATGTGATCTTGTAAAAATTAAAGTTCGCAAAGCTGAATCAACATACAGCTTTGCGAACTTTGCGGTTAAAAACAACCAGCAGTACAAAAAAACTTATGTTTGTCCACAACATTCAGAATTTAAATTTACTTTTGAATAAAGACTTTAAGAAAATGGCACAAACTTCTTCAAATATGATTCCGCTTGGAACAATTGCTCCAAACTTCAAACTAAAAGATACTAATTCTAATAACGTTTACTCGTTTGAAGATGTAAAAGGATCAAAAGGAACACTTGTGATTTTTATCTGCAATCATTGTCCGTTTGTACATCATGCATTGCCGGAGATCATTATGATTGCCAATGATTATCGTGTGCAGGGAATTGGAGTAATTGCAATTTCCAGTAATGACGTAATTAAATATCCACAGGATTCTCCAGAAATGATGACGGAATTTGCTTTTCAGAATAAAATAGATTTTCCTTATTTATTTGATGAAAGTCAGGAAGTTGCAAAAGCTTATGATGCCGCATGTACACCTGATTTTTATTTATTTGACAATCAGGATCAATTATTCTATCACGGTCAGCTTGACGATTCAAGACCTAATAACGGAATTCCGTTAAGCGGAAGCGATTTAAGAAGTGCAATTGACGGTTTAATTTATAACCGAAGTTTAAACGAAAGTCAGAAACCGAGTATAGGCTGCAGCATTAAATGGAAATAAAGAGTAGTTTTCTAACGTAATTTTCCTATATTTGCATTTCAAATACTTCTCATTGTGAACCCAATAAATACAAATACAGCTTTTACCTCGTTGTTTTCTTTAAAAAGGAAACCGTTTGCTGCTGCATTTATTTCACATAGTAAGGCCTTTATTAATTAGGCCTCCGTCTATTTCAATTTCTTCTTTCAGGCGGAGGATTTTTACCAAATTTAATTATTTATTTTATTTGAAAGAGCAAATGCTCTCTCAAATAACTTTTTGGTTTTTATAATTAAAATTTCAAGATATAGATTATTCTCAAAATTCGGAATTTATGCAATTCAGAATAATTTAATATTTATAAGCCTGCAAGAAGTCACACAAAATCCTAACAATTTAAAAAATTAAATACTAATATCGTTATGAAACCAACGCCAACTTTCTGTAAAACAGATTATCAGTTCTTGAGAGAATTGATTTTAAAAAGTAAAAATTCAACAAATACTAAAGAGGCCAATCAGCTTTCGCAAGAATTAGATCGCGCTATTATAAGTAAAGAAAGCGAATTAGACAGCTCGATTATCAGAATCAATTCGCATGTTACAATTGAAGATGTAAAAGCAAAAAAACAAATGAAGATTCAGATCGTTTTACCATCGGTTTCAGATGTAAAACTGGGAAAAATTTCGATTCTGGCGCCTTTAAGCGTTGCTATTATCGGCTTTAAAGAAAATGACGAAGTCGATTGGGAATTGCCTGCCGGAATAAAAACTTTAAAAATAGTTGCTGTCAGCAATGAATAATGCTTTTAAACACCTCATTTGTGAAGGTGTTTTTTTATTTTCAATTTTAAATAAAAAAGCATCCTGTTTAAAGAATGCTTTCCTGAATATTTTTATAATTGTGATGTAATATAATTTGATATTGAAGCAATTTGAGTATCATCTACATGCGCTTTTTTCTGCATGCGCACTAAAATTGGTTTCCATTCTTCCTGCGTAAATTTTTTTGGTGTGTATAATTTATGACAGCCTGAACAATTATTTTCATATAAATTTCTTCCTTCTAATAATGCAGGAGTCAATTCTGGCGTCACGGCTAATGCTGTAGTCGTTTCAACCGTTGTTGCGGGTGCAGAAGGCGTTACCGAAACAACTGTTGCTGATTTTTGAGTGCCACACGAAAATAATAGTAATGCTACGACTGCAGCACTTAGAATTCTTGATTTCATTTACTTTTGTTTTTGGGGTAAATATAAAAAAAATCCCATATGCCTTAGCATATGAGATCTTACTATTTTGAAAACAAAAATTAAAGTTATTTAATCTTGTCTCTAATTACTTTACTTCCATTAATTCAACATCGAAGATTAAAGTTGCGTTTGGTGGAATAACTCCTCCGGCACCTGCAGCTCCATAAGCCAAGTCAGACGGAATTACAAAACGGGCTTTATCCCCTACTTGTAATAAAGCAATACCTTCGTCCCATCCTTCGATAACCTGACCCTGACCTAATCTAAATTCGATTGGTTTTTTACGTGGGTAAGATGAATCAAAAACTTTTCCGTTTTCTAAAGAACCTTCATAGTGTACAGCAACTGTTTTACCAGCTTCTGCTCTTTTTCCGTCTCCTTTTTGAATCATTTTGTAACGTAAACCGCTTTCTGTTCTGTCAAAACCTGCAGCTAATTGCTCCATTTTTGCTTCAGATTCAGCTTTTAAAGCAGCGTCTCTTTTTAAACGGGCACCTTTTAAACCTACAAAAGCTTCGATTGCATTAAATTTTTCAGCTTCTTCTCCAACTCTGATGATTTCTACAGTATCAAGATTATCACCTTGTGCAACTGCATCAACAATATCCTGACCTTCGATAACATGACCAAAAACTGTATGTTTTCCGTCTAACCAAGAAGTTGGAACGTGTGTAATATAAAATTGAGAACCGTTACTTGCAGGTCCTGAATTTGCCATTGCTAAAACTCCCGGACGATCGTGTTTTAAGCTTGGGTGAAATTCATCATCAAATTTATAACCGGGATCTCCGGTTCCAGTTCCTTTTGGGCAACCACCCTGAATCATAAAATCAGGAATTACTCTATGAAATGTTAATCCGTCATAGAATTTTTGTCCTTGCGGTTTTACTTTATTTTCCATATTTCCTTCTGCAAGAGCTACAAAATTCCCTACGGTTCCAGGTGTTAAGTCGTGTGTTAGTTTTACTAAAATCGAACCTTTGCTAGTGTTGAATTTAGCGTATATTCCGTTTTCCATGTTGTAATTTTTAATTTTGATTGCAAATTTACAAATTAATTCTCTATCAATTTGTGCTTTCTATTTTTTTAGTCCCGAAGCGTCGGGATGATTTTAAACTGCATTTACACCTAATTTAATAAAAAACTTTTTATTAAGGAATTCATTTGAAATTTTAAACGAAAAAACTCTTATCAAAAATGATTAGAGTTTTTAATTTTTACAAAAATTCTATTATTTTTTTACAATCTTTCCTTCTTGAGAAAAGCCTAAATTATCCTTTATAATATATAAATATACACCACTGGTTAATTTCGAAATATTAATTTCTGTATCAATTTTTGATTCCTTAAATATTTCTTTTCCTGTGACATCATAAATTGAGATTTTGTATTTACTTAAATCCGGTCCTTCAAATCTTAACACTGAAATAGCAGGATTTGGTGAGACAATTATTTTTTGTTTTTCAGTTTCCGTTTTTTCATCACTTACTGAAACTTGCTTAAAAGTAGTGCCTGATTCACATCCTCCACAATTTGTTGAAGGTATTATTGAAACTACACTGCTTATGGTTTTTGAAAAACAGTTCATTACTGTATTTCCGCTTCCAAAATTTATATTAAAAGAGGTTGTTGTATTGTCTGTAAATTGAACTTTTACACAATAACATGATGAACAAGTTGCATTATTAAATCTCGTAAACTTTGCACAGCTTAAACCATCAAGCGTTGATATAGATGATGCAACACAACCTGAAGGCTCGGCAGGATTAGGAGCAGGATTACATACATTAATATAAATCGGATTAGGGAATTTATAAATACAAGCCTGCTCATAGATACAAGGAATTTCCCAAAGATAAAAACCTTTACAAGTGCCTTGCGGAACCCAGGATGCAGGAATTCTAAATTTAATTTTTCCCGGTCGCATTGGATTTACTAATCCACTAACACCCGTCCATTGAGAAACGTAAGCAACAGAAGTACCATCCCAAACTGGTGCACTATCATAAATTCCTCCCTCAATATAGCCAACTGCTCCTGTAAACGCGGGACTTCCATACGGTCCTCCCGACCAATTCACTCCTGTTGAAATCGTCCCATTCCAGCATGATGGATCTTCAATATGCACACAACTTGGTCTGCCATTTAATGTAGCGGCACTTACATCTATTTCGTACCAGGTATTTACTAAATAATCCTGAGCTAATAGATTTGAAACATTTAGCAATAAGCTAAATAAAAATAAAAAAGTAATTTTTCTCATAAATTTGGTTTGTTTTAAAGTATCTTTTTTTTGTTTTAAAATTGACACTTTGATTATTAGATTAATTAATATTTAGCCAATTTATAAAAATTTTCTTTAATTTTTTAAATAAAATAAAAATTTTATAACAACTTTTCCTTAATTTAAAGGAAACAAATTATTTCAAATAAATTATATTTAATTTTAAACACGCTTTTTTTAGTTTTGATGAAACAAAAACAGCCACCATATAGGCAGCTGTCTTTATTTAATAAAATTTTTATTTTTTATTTTTTAGTCCCGAAGCGTCGGGATGATTTATAAGTAAGTGCGTAAACTGTAAATGCTAATAACGAAAGAACAACACAACCAATACTTACGGCGTGCCACCCTCCTAATTTCCACAATAATAATCCGTAGGCAGATCCTGCGGCTGTTCCTAAAAAGCTAAACGACATAAATACCGTATTTAATCTGTTTCTTGCTTCTGGTAATAATGAATAAACACGCGTTTGGTTCGAAATATGAACGCCCTGAATTCCGATATCTATAAAAACAATTCCAATCGCAATTCCGATTACGCTTTCTACTGAAAAGTAAAAAATCAAGAAGCTTATTAATATTAACAAACAACCGTAACCAACGGCAACTCTCGAACCGCCTTTATCTCCCATTTTTCCAACTAATGGCGCGGCCAAAGCTCCTGAAGCACCAACAATTCCAAATAATCCGATTGTCGCACTATTAAAATGAAAAGGTTCTCCGGAAAGTAACAAAACCATCGTCGTCCAGAATGCACCAAATTGTGCAAAACTGAATACATTGATCATAGTTGCTTCACGCAAAACAGGCTGTGTTTTTATAAGTGTAAAAAGTGATTTAATTAATTGACCGTAAGTTCCCTGAAATTGCGGTTTATTAACCGGGAATTTATTCTGAATGACAAAAAAGATTAAAAGGCAAATTCCGGCTGCGATATAAAACATCGATCTCCAGCCTAAAACCTGACCAATAAAACCGCTTAAAGTTCTGGAAAGTAAAATACCAACCAATAAACCGCTCATGATAGTTCCCACAACTTTTCCTCTTTGTTCTTGTGCGCTTAATGAAGCAGCTAAAGGCAAAATAAGCTGAGGCACAATCGAAGTGATTCCGATTAATAAAGAAGCCATTTGTAAAATAAAAAAACTTTTTGCCGTAGCCGCAATAAGCAATGCAATTACCGAAGCAAAAGTGGTCATTAAAATTTGTTTTTTACGCTCGATTTTGTCGCCAAGCGGCACCATGAAAAACAACCCAATTGCATATCCGGCTTGTGTAAGATACGTTATGGTTCCTGCACTGGCTTCCGGAATTTTAAATTCGTTGGCAATTAAAACAATTAAAGGCTGGCAGTAATAAAGATTTGCAACTATAAGTCCAGTGCAAACTGCCATAAATAAGACATTCGTTTTGGATAAATTCATTTTGCAAAAATACCATTCTAATTTTAACCAAAACTTTAAAAAATGTAAAAATTTTTCAAACTTAAAATTAAATCAGCCGTTTATATTAAAGATTATATTGATTTTTAAAACTTTATGATTTCATAAAATCTTCTCGAATGGGGCTAAATACATCTGTTAAAAGTCCGCTTTCGAGACAAACAACACCGTGAATTGCATGAGGCGGAATATAAAAACTGTCACCCTCTTTTAATGTTTGGGTAACGCCGGAAATGGTGACATCAAATTTACCGCTTGAAACATACGTTACCTGCGAATGATAATGTTCGTGTAAAACACCGATTCCGCCTTTTTCAAAATGAACATTCACCAGCATTATTTTATCATCATACGCCATGATTTTGCGTTTGATTCCTTCGCCAACTACTTCCCATTCAAGATCATCGCCTTTTATAAACTCCTTACTTGTTCCGAAACTTTGCATATTTTATTCTGTTTTATTCCTACAAAAATAAGGTTTCTGAATGAATTATTCTAAAGCAATTCTTTTGAAATAAAATCGCAGCTTGTTTTTATAGATTCAAAAGAATCTGGATTGTAATTATTTTCCTGTTCAACAAAAAAATGCTTCATTCCGGATTGTTTTGCTTCCTTAAAAATAGTTTTAAAATCGATTGAACCTAAACCCACTTCTGTATTCAGGGCCTGATTTAATTTATCCATATCTTTAACATGCCACATTTTAAAACGCCCTGAATTTTCCTTAAATAATTTTAACGGATCATTTCCTGAGCGAACCACCCAATATAAATCCAACTCAAAATACACTAAATCTTTGTCAGTTTCTTTCAATAAAATTTCATACCCGGTAATTCCATCGTGTTTTTGAAATTCAAAATCATGATTATGATATGCTAATTTTAAACCTGAAGCTTTGCACATTTTTGCAGCTTCATTCAAACGTGAAGCAATTGTTTTAAAATCTTTTCTAAATGGCTCATCAACCCAGGGAATTGTCAAATACTCGCTTTTTAAAACTTTGGCTGCTTCAATTGCAGCAACAAGTTCTGTGGTGTTTCCATCATATAAAAAACTTCCCAGATTATAATGTCCGCTTACGGCTTTTAATTTATTTTCGTCTAATATTTTTTTAAGCTCGATTGGAGAAATTCCCCAAAACTGATCTTTTATCGAAAAACCATAAGTTTCAACATTTGTATAACCCGCAGCTGCTACTTTCTTTAGAGTTGATTTTACATCTTTTGAAATTTCATCTCGCAATGTATATAACTGTAAACCGATTTCTTTTTTATTCATACTAAAGGCTAAAGATGGCATCGCTAAAACTGCCGCTGTAGCTAAACCGGAATTAATAACAAAAGTTCGTCTGGAAATCATTTTTTATCTTTTTTAAGAGTAAAACTAATATTTTAAATAAAATCCTAACTAAATTGACTTTCAAAATTACGTATAAAATCCTGAAGCGCAACTTCAGTTTCTTCGTTTATAATTTTTCCTTCTTCATTAATTTTTCCTCCAATACCCTGAATTAAAAGTTGTGTATTGTCCTGAAATTTAGCTTCGAGGGTTTTCATTATAAGTAATAATTGTTCGTGACCCATTTCTCCAGAAGCCGAAGCGGTTATCAATCCAATATTTTTATTTGAAAAAATAGTAGTCGAAACACACCATTCTAAAGCATTTTTCAAACTCCCCGGTAAACTAAAAACATATTCCGGAGTACAAATTATGACGCCATCTGCCTCATTTATTTTATTTCTAAAAGAAGTAACCTTCTTTGGCGGGTTCTCATTATCCAAATCAGGATTGAAATGTGCTATTTCAGCCAGATCTTCAAATATTTCAATTTCGAATTCAGATTTTATATGTTCTGAAATATATTTTAAAATTTTGTAGTTGCTTGAATTTTTTCTGGTACTGCCAGTTATGGCAAATATTTTTATTTTTTTCATTTCCCTTTATTCAATAATTTCAATATCCTTTTTCATCAAATCAAATCCGTCATTTAAGTTATTGTTTTTAAAATATTTTTCTAAATCACTTAATCTCTTTTTATTATCATATTGTATACACGAATTCAGTTTTCTTTGGCAGACAGAACATAATCTTATCGAATGCCTGTCTGTTTCTTCCATACTATTGGTCCCGTTCATTACACAATTAGCTGCAATACAATGATGCAGACCAAACATGTGACCAATTTCATGAGAACTTATTTTAAGCAATCGTGATAAACATAAATTGAAGTTTTCAGATGTTAATTCTCCATCCTGTAATCTATAAATTGAACTCACAGCCACTTTATCACGATAAGAAGCCAGACCAAAAACATAATTCCATTCAGGTTTAGGATATAAATCAAGTTCTGAAAGTCCCATTAAGGCAATTCTGTTTAAAGGTTTTTCTTCTTTCAAAACATCATTTAAAAGATAACCCGCCAATAACTGCTCATGACCATACATCATTCTTCTGGCAGAATTTGGAACTACATCATTAGAAATAGGCTCTAAAGTTTTGGTTTTTAATTGAAAGTAAATTTCTAAATACTCATTGGCGAGCTTAATTTGTTTGTTTTGCAAAGAATTAAATTTTCCTATAGGCCGAATGTAAATAATATTGGCCTCCTTTGTTGGCACGATATGTTTAGATATAAAGTATTGCTCAAAAGTTTGTCCTTTTTCTTTATGAGAAAACAACCAATCTCCATAAGCAGGTACAGCCAATTTAACATCATTACTTTTGATTTGCTTAAAATAAGGCCCTTCTTTAGGAATTGCTTTTTGGGTTTCTTTTAGAGTTTTGTTAGTTTTTTCTTTGCTGCAGGAACAAAATATTATAAAAATAAGAATAGCTATTTTTTTCATATACTTTTTGTTAAATATATTCAAAAAATAGCTATTCTTATTTTCTATTTGAATTTCTTCTCAACTTTTTTCAAGAGTTCTACTTAGAAGAAAATGTTGCAATTAAAATGACGGAAATTAAACTTTAAAATTAAAGCAGACTTATTTCACAGCAATTTCCTGAGGTCGCAATTGTTGTTTCTCCGTTTTCCAGTTATAAATCGTCCCTTCTTTATTGGAATAAATATAAACGTAATTCCATGAAGCAGGGCCAGCCATTGAAGAGCTCGAGTTATTTTGATCTACGTAAATCTGATCTGCATACACAAGAATTTGATTGCCATTTTCTGTATCCTGAACTACACGCACTGGCGGTCCCCAACTTTTAATAAGACTGTTTTTAGATTTTCCGATCCAATTGCTTGCAACATTCTTAGAAGTTGTACAGGCAGATAAGATCAGGATCGCGATTAGTGGGATAAATTTTCTCATGAGATCAGTGTTTTTGGTGTTTTAAATATTTTCAGTCCACAATTAGATAGTTAAGTAAGATTAGCTAAAATTAACGATAAAATATTTACATATAAAAATTAAAATATTATATAATTACTACTTATTCATCTATGCAACAAATAATTAAACATGTAAACACAACTGTTACTAAATTCAACAAATTGATTTTCTTTTGAATTTTTATTTTTAAAATTCTCAAATATTTACTTTGTATCTTTGCCGCTTAGAAAATTTTGAAGAAAATGCGAATTGACATTATAACGATTTTGCCGGAATTATTAAGAAGTCCGTTTGAGGCTTCGATTATGAAACGTGCTATTGACAAAGGTTTAGTCGAAGTACATTTTCATAATTTACGCGATTATACAACAAACAAACAAAAAAGTGTTGACGATTATCCCTTTGGCGGAGGTGCAGGAATGGTTATGACCGTTCAGCCTATTGACGCTTGCATTACGCACTTAAAAAGTGAACGCGAATACGATGAAATCATTTATATGTCGCCTGATGGAGAAACTTTGAACCAGAAAATGGCGAACACTATGTCGATGTATGAAAACATCATTATTTTGTGCGGACATTATAAGGGTGTTGATCAGCGCGTTCGGGATCATTTTATAACCAAAGAAATTTCTATTGGTGATTATGTTTTATCAGGCGGAGAATTAGGAGCTTTGGTTTTATCCGATGCTTTAATTCGATTGATTCCCGGTGTTTTAAGTGATGAAACTTCGGCTTTAACAGATAGTTTTCAGGACAATTTACTTTCCGGACCTATATATACAAGACCTGCAGATTATAAAGGATGGAAGGTCCCTGAAGTTTTAACCAGCGGACATTTTGCCAAAATTGACAAATGGCGCGAGGATATGGCGTACGAACATACAAAGAACAGAAGGCCGGATTTACTTCAGGAATAGTTTTCAGTCGCAGTCTCAGTTTTCAGTGAATTTGATTGCGGCTAATACTGAGACTGCGACTGAAAACCGCGACTAACATTCTTTTTACCAGCAAGTTAAAATAATTTACAATTTACAATTTATAATTCATAATTATTTTCTACATTTGCACCCGAATTAGACTAACCTCTGGCGAGATCCGTGAATGTTGCTCTATTATAAAAAACCATAATTATAAGATATCATGGCAGATTTAATGAAATTCGTTCAAACCGAATTAGTTGCTAAAAAAGATTTCCCTGTTTTTGGAGCTGGAGATACTATCACAGTTTTCTACGAAATTAAAGAGGGTGAAAAAACAAGAACTCAGTTTTTTAAAGGAGTTGTTATTCAAAGAAGAGGTTCTGGTAACACAGAAACTTTTACTATTCGTAAAATGTCTGGAGCTATTGGTGTTGAGCGTATCTTCCCGGTAAACTTACCAGCTTTACAAAAAATTGAAATCAACAAGAAAGGTGCTGTACGTAGAGCTAGAATTTTCTACTTCAGAGAACTTACTGGTAAAAAAGCTAAGATTAAAGATAAAAGAAGATAATAATTTATCTCTTTGTTATAAAAAACTCGTTTCATATTGTTTGAAACGAGTTTTTTTTATGCCTTATTTTTCAAAATATCAAAACTGTAATATTTTAATACCAAAATCATCGATTTAGCAATATAATGATGTCGAAATAACAATTTGATAATTCCGGTATTTATCCGGAAAACTACACCGTTTTCGGACTGTTTTTATTATATTTGCTCCGCTCATTTCGAGCCAACTATACCTTTTACATCGCTTACCCTTGGCGATACGATTATAAAAAAAAAAAAAAAAATGACACAGAATTCAAAAATTTATTACACCTTAACTGATGAGGCGCCTTTGTTAGCGACTTATTCTTTTTTACCAATTGTTCAGGCATTTACAGCTACGGCGGGTATCGCAATTGAAACCAGAGACATTTCGTTAGCAGGTAGAATTTTATCAAATTTTCCTGAGGTTTTAACTGATGCTCAAAAAACCGGAGATGCTTTGGCAGAATTGGGTCAGTTAGCTACACAACCTGAAGCTAACATCATTAAATTACCAAATATTTCTGCATCTGTACCGCAATTAAAAGCGGCTATTGCAGAATTACAGTCTCATGGCTACAAAATTCCTGATTTTCCTGAAGAGCCTCAAAATGATGCTGAAAAAGAAATCAAGGCAAAGTATGCTAAAGTTCTTGGTTCTGCCGTAAACCCTGTTTTACGTGAAGGAAACTCTGATCGTAGAGCGCCAAGAGCCGTTAAGAATTTTGCTAAAGCAAATCCACACTCAATGGGTACCTGGTCTGCTGACTCAAAAACAAAAGTGGCTTCTATGCCAAACGGTGATTTCTATGAAAGTGAAAAATCACTTACCGTGGCGGATACTAATGATGTAAAAATTGAATTCGTTGCAAAAGATGGTACAACTACTGTTTTAAAAGCAAGTACGCCATTAAAAGCGGGTGAAATTATTGACAGTTCTGTTTTAAGCGTAAAAAAATTAAAAGCTTTTGCTGCTGATGCAATTGCAGATGCTAAAAAGGAAGGTCTTTTACTTTCTGTGCATTTAAAAGCGACAATGATGAAAGTTTCAGATCCTATTATCTTTGGCGCTATCGTTGAAGTATATTTTGCTGATGTTTTCAAAAAATATGAGTCTTTATTTAATGAATTAAATATCGATACAAGAAATGGTTTAGGTGATATTTACGCAAAAATTGCTGGAAGACCTGAACAAGCTGAAGTTGAAGCTGATATCACTAAAGCTATCGAAAACGGACCGGCTTTGGCAATGGTTAATTCTGATAAAGGAATTACAAACTTGCACGTTCCTTCTGATGTTATTGTTGATGCTTCTATGCCGGCAATGATTCGTACTTCTGGACAGATGTATAACAAAGAAGGAAAACAACAAGATACACTTGCTGTTATTCCAGATCGTTCTTACGCTGGAATTTATACTGCAACTATCGATTTCTGCAAAAAACACGGTGCTTTTGATCCAAAAACAATGGGAAGTGTTCCTAACGTAGGTTTAATGGCTCAAAAAGCAGAAGAATACGGATCTCACGATAAAACTTTCCAATTGCAAGCTGACGGAGTTGTTCGTGTAGTTGATAATAAAGGTACAGTTTTAATGGAGCAAAACGTTGAAGCAAATGACATTTTCAGAATGTGTCAGGCAAAAGACGCTCCAATTCAGGATTGGGTTAAACTAGCTGTAAACAGAGCTCGTTTATCTGATACTCCTGCTGTTTTCTGGTTAGACGAAAACAGAGCACACGACAGAGAATTGATCGCAAAAGTTGAAAAATATTTAAAAGATCACAATACAACAAACCTGGATATCCGTATTTTAAACCCAGTTGCTGCAACTGAATTTACTTTAGACAGAATCATTAAAGGTTTAGACACTATCTCTGTAACAGGAAACGTTTTACGTGATTATTTAACAGATTTATTCCCAATTTTAGAATTAGGAACTTCTGCAAAAATGTTATCTATTGTTCCTTTAATGAATGGTGGTGGATTGTTTGAAACTGGTGCCGGAGGTTCTGCTCCTAAACACGTTGAGCAATTTACAGAAGAAGGATATTTACGTTGGGATTCATTAGGAGAATTTTTAGCTCTTGGTGCGTCTTTAGAACATTTAGGACAAACTTTAGATAATTCTAAAGCGATTGTTTTAGCTGAAACACTTGACGAAGCTAACGACAAATTCTTAGCAAATGATAAATCTCCGGCTCGTAAAGTGGGACAAATTGACAACCGTGGTTCTCATTTTTACCTTGCATTTTATTGGGCTCAGGCTTTGGCAGCACAAAATAAAGATGCTGAATTAAAAGCTATTTTTACTCCAATTGCTGCTCAGTTTGAAGCTAACGAAGCTAAAATCGATGCTGAATTAATTGGTGCGCAGGGGAAACCACAAACTCTTGGCGGATATTACCAGCCAACACCAGAGTTAGTAAGTAAAGCAATGCGTCCAAGTGCGACGTTCAACGCAATTCTTGCTGAGATAAAATAATATTTTTTTACTCATAAATATTTAAAAGGCAACCAGAAACGGTTGTCTTTTTTTTATTCCATCTTTTATCTTAACTAATGTTTAACAATAGTTAGACACTAATATTTAGTAAGAATTGCTATCTATGTATATCAAAATCAAGACTAATGATTACAAAAAAAATTAGCATATTTCTTATCATCATTTTATCTTCTTTAACATCTTTCTCTCAGGAAAAATTTACTCTAAGCGGGACTATAACCGACTTTAAAAATAATGAAACCCTTATTGGAGTCAATGTTTATATTCCCGAACTGAAAATCGGAACGACGACTAACGAATACGGTTTTTATTCACTCACTATTCCCGTCGGAGAACATCAAATCGAAATCAGTTATGTTGGATACCAAACAGTTCAAAAAGCCATTATTTTAAAACAAAATACCAAAAACAATTTCGCTTTAAATGAAGGCGGCGAAGAACTTCAGGAAGTTGTAATTATTGATAACAAAAGTAAAATCAATATTAAATCGCCAGAAATGAGCGCCAATAAACTTTCTATTGCAACTATCAAAAAAATGCCTGTCGTTATGGGCGAAGTCGATGTTTTAAAATCGATTTTGTTACTTCCGGGTGTTACTAATGCTGGCGAGGGTGCTTCGGGATTTAATGTACGCGGCGGCGGTGCTGATCAAAATTTAATTTTATTAGACGAAGCTACAATCTTCAATTCTTCGCATGTATTTGGCTTTTTCTCTGTTTTTAATCCGGACGCTATCAAAGATCTAAAATTATACAAAGGAGGAATTCCGGCACGTTATGGAGGAAGAGCTTCTTCTGTATTAGATATTTATCAGAAAGACGGAAACAGCAAAGAATTCCATGTAAATGGAGGAATCGGATTAATTTCAAGCAGAATTCTTGCCGAAGGTCCTTTGGTAAAAGACAAAGGTTCTTTCCTGATTGGCGGAAGAGCTTCGTATGCACATCTATTTTTAAAATTATCCGAAGATCAAAAAGATAATACCGCTTACTTTTATGATTTAAATACTAAATTGAGTTACAAATTAAACGACAATAACAGCTTGTATTTATCCGGTTATTTTGGCCGCGATGTTTTTAGCTTAAATAAAAACTTTTCCAACACATACGGAAACTCGACCTTAAATCTTCGTTGGAATCATTTATTTAGCGATAAATTATTTTCGAATTTATCGTTGATTTACAGTGATTATTATTATGGACTCGATTTAGATTTCGTAGGCTTCAAATGGGATTCGGGAATTAAAAATTATAATATTAAATATGATTTCAAGAATTATATTTCGGATAAATTCAAATTGAATTATGGCTTAAACGGAATTTATTATGAGTTTAATCCCGGAACTATTAAACCCAGTAATGAAAAATCAGGAATAAATCCGGATCAATTAGATAAAAAATATGCATTTGAACCGGCAGTTTATATTGATGCCGAAAATCAGCTTTCGAAAAAAATAACCGTTTCTTACGGATTACGCTACAGTTTATTTTACCGTTTAGGATCTTCAACGATTAATTTATATGAAAATAATAATCCGGTTGTTTTTAATTCTAACTTACAGATTTACGAAAAAGGAACTCCGACTGGCACCCAATATTACGGCAAAAACAAATCGATAAAAAATTATAATAATCTCGAACCGCGATTTTCTGTTTCTTATCAATTAAATGATGATCAGGCCATAAAAGCGAGTTACAACAGAATGGCGCAATATCTTCAATTGATTTCAAATACCTCATCTCCTACTCCACTGGATGTTTGGATGCCAAGCGATACGTATATCAAGCCGCAAATTGCAGATCAGGTTGCTTTGGGTTATTTCAGAAATATTAATAACGGAGCTTATTCTATTGAAGTTGAAAGCTATTATAAAGAAATTCAAAACCGTCTTGATTATATCGATGGCGCTGATTTAATTGCTAATGATGCTATCGAACAAGTAATTTTAAACGGACAAATGAGAGCTTACGGTCTTGAAATTTTGTTTAAAAAGAACGAAGGCAAATTCACGGGTTGGATTTCATATACGCTTTCAAAATCAGAACAGCAAACCCCGGGAAGAACCCCTGAAGAAATTGGAATCAACAATGGTCAATGGTACAGTTCTGTTTATGACAAAACACATAATTTAGCCATTACGTCTGCTTATAATTTAAACGAAAAATGGTCTTTCGGTGTTAATTTTGCCTTACAATCAGGGCAGCCGGTTACCTATCCAAACGGACAATATGAATATTTAGGAATTACGGTTCCAAGTTATGGCTTACGAAATGAAAACCGTTTACCGGCTTATCATCATTTAGATGTTTCTGCAACTTTAACACCAAGAAGCAACAAAAACAGAAACTGGAAAGGCGAATGGGTTTTTAGTATTTACAATTTGTACAATCGTCAAAATGCAGCGTCAATCAACTTTCGCCAAAATGTAGATACGGGTTATAACGAAGCGGTAAAAACATCTATCTTCGGCATTGTGCCTGCTGTTAGTTATAATTTTAAGTTTTAAAAATCCCTTCTTTCAAAAGAAATTAAAAATACAGCTCATGAAAAAAGCAATCTTATTAAGTCTATTTTTTATCTCGGTTTTCTTCACAGGCTGCGAAGAAGTCGTTGACGTTGATCTCGATACCGCTGCTCCAAAACTCGTAATTGAAGCCTCTATTAACTGGGAAAAAGGAACTACTGGCGAAAAACAAACTATAAAATTAAGTACGACAACCGGCTATTTTGAAAACGTTATTCCAAAAGTTTCCGGGGCAACCGTATTTGTTACCAACAGTACAAACCAGCGATTTGATTTTACTGAAGTGCCGAAAACAGGTCAATACGTTTGCAATAATTTTAAACCGGTCATCAACGAGCAATATACATTAACAGTAATTAGTAATGGTAATACTTACACCGCCAGTGAAACAATGAAATCAGTTGCTCCGATAACCAGAATTGAGCAAAATAATGAAGGAGGAATTGCCGGCGATGAAATAGAAATCAGAGCTTTTTATAACGATCCTGCAGATGAAAGCAACTTTTATTTGTTTAAATATGTTTATTCAAATAAAATCACATCCAGCTATTATGTCAGCGAAGATAAATTTTATCAGGGTAATGAATATTTTAGTGATTCTGATGATGAAGATTTAAAAATTGGGGATGAAGTAGAATTAACGCATGTTGGAATTTCAAAAGAGTATTACAATTATATGAACATTTTAGTGAGCATTGCCGGTAGTAACGTGGGAGGTGCTTTTCAATCTCCGCCCGCAACCGTAAAAGGCAACATCATTAATACCACTGATAAAAGCAATTATCCATTAGGTTACTTTGCATTAAGCGAAATCGAAACAAAAAAATATCTCATACAATAATTCAGTTATAAATGGTAAACAGGATTGAAACCTTAAAAGAAAAAAAGTTAATTGGGCAGTACATTAGGATGAATTTTATCGAAAATAAAACATTCCAGTTATGGAGCAGTTTTATGCCAAGACGAAAAGAAATCAAAAACACAGTTGATTCTGATTTATATTCGCTTGAAGTATTTCCTGTTGGACATTTTGATAATTTTGATCCAAATAATTCTTTTCAAAAGTGGGCGGCTGTTGAAGTTTCAGACTTTAATGAAGTTCCGTCAAAAATGGAAACTTTAGTTATTCCAAGTGGTTTATATGCCGTTTTTACACATAAAGGCCCTCAAAGCGAAGGACATAAAACCTATCATTCTATTTTTGTAGAATGGCTGCCAAATTCAGAATACACAGTAGATGAAAGACCTCATTTTGCTGTAATGTCTGAGAAATATAAAAAAGAAGATCCTGATTCTGAAGAAGATATCTGGATTCCGATAAAAAATAAAATTTAAAATATCATGTTAATCGAAACCCTAAAATCTTTATTTAACCGAGATTTAAACAAACTGAAAACAGAAATTGAATCGTACCAAAACGAAAGTCAGATTTGGCAAATCGATAAAAACATTTCTAATTCGGCAGGAAATCTTTGTCTGCATTTAATCGGAAACATCAATACTTATATTGGTGCCGAACTTGGAAAGACAGGATACATTCGCGACAGACCTTTAGAATTTTCATTAAAAGATATTCCAAAATCAGAATTAATCAGCAAAATTGAACAAACGATTGTAGTTGTAAACAATGCTTTAGATTCTTTAACCGAAGCTGATTTAGAAGCCATTTATCCTCAAATTGTTTTTGAAAAGGAAATGACTACAGGATTTTTTCTGGTACACCTTTCAACACATTTAGGGTATCATTTAGGGCAAATTAATTATCACAGACGCCTTATTTAATTTTAGATTTTAGAATGTAGATTTTAGATTGAAAAAAATCAAACACTCAAAAAATATTTGCCACAGATTAAGAGATTAAAAAGATTAATCTGTGTTAATCTCTTAATCTGTGGCAAAAAAATCCAAAATCTGAACTCTGAAATCTAAAATACTCCTCGTACCTTTACGCCACATAAAAAAATCTCATGTCATCACACCATATAGTTCGCGACGATCAGGAACCCGCTTTAATTATTGCTAACGGAGCAGCTTGTAATCCGGAACTATTAGGACAATTGCTTGAATGGTCGCCATTGGTTGTTGTGCTTGATTCTGCCATTGAAAGAGTGATCGAATTAGACATCAAAGTCGATGTACTTTTAGGCGATTTTGATCGTGGTTTTGATCCTGAAATTTACAAAACGTCACAATATCCTATCGAAATTGTTTACGCGCCAGATCAAAACAAAACCGATTTAGATAAGGCTTTTGATTATTTAATCGAAAGAAAAATTCCTGCTGTAAATGTTGTTTGGGCTACCGGAAGACGTGCAGATCATACAATTACCAATCTTACGAATATTGTTCGTTATCGCGATTTACTTAAAATCGTAATTCTCGACGATCATTCTAAAATATTTTTATTGCCAAAAAAATTCGAGAAATGGTATACGGCAAAAACGCCAATTTCTTTAATTCCAATTGGGGTTGTAAACGGCATTAATTCAACCAATTTAAAATATCAGTTACAAAATGATACGCTCACAATGGGGTACAGAACCGGCAGCAGCAACTCTGTTGCACAAGACGGACTTGTAACAATCACACATAATAATGGAGATTTATTGTTAATGGAATGCATTGATTAAGCTCTAGCACCAAAATTTTAACAGTAATAAATAAAGAAACTATTAAGAATGAAAGATCGCCCAATTTTAATTATAACAATTATTTTGACCTTATTCGTCGAACTCATAATTATCGGATTAGTTTTTAAAGAAGTTGGCCCGCAAAGATTGCCTTCACAAATATTAAGAATTTTGTTTCAATTAATTTTAATTGGATTTATAATTTCTAAAAAGTCTAACGCTGCATTATTAACGCTAACAGGATTCCACATTTTTACAGCTATCCTTCATTTTGGCGCATTTGAAAAATCTGGATTAGTTGGTATGCTTTTTATAATTTATCATATTGTTATTGGAGTAATAATTTACTTTCACGATTGGTTTGAAGAGAAATTAAAAATCAAAAATATTTGACTTTCACTACTGCCAAGAGATTTAAGCATTAGGGGCTTAATGGAAAGTTAGTTTTGTATTTGGAATGATTTGGCAAATTCAAATAAATCTTTACAAAAGTTTTTTCCTCCCAACTATTCACGACAATTGAGTCACTAGTTTTCATTAGACCTGTTCTAAAAAAGGAATGACTATCTTTGCACCCAAATTCACAAAAATGAAAGCAACAGACAATTCCGAAAAAAACACTTTACATCCTCGAAATCTTCATCGTTCGCGTTATGATTTTGAACTTCTTATTTCGAATTGTCCGGAATTAAAACAACATGTTGCCATTAACATTCACGGAATTGAAACGATTGATTTTAGTAATCCTGTTTCTGTAAAATTCTTGAACAAAGCTTTATTGCAAACGTATTATGACATTCAAAATTGGGATATTCCTAAAAATTATCTTTGTCCGCCAATTCCCGGAAGAGTTGATTATATTCATTATCTGGCCGATTTACTCGCAGAAACCAACAACGGAATTATTCCTGAAGGATCATCTGTTTTAGGTTTAGACATAGGAGCTGGTGCGAATTGCATTTATCCAATTTTAGGAAATGCCATTTACGACTGGAGTTTTGTAGGCACGGATATCGACGAAAAAGCAATTCAAAATTGCAGCAAAATTATAGAAGCAAATCCGAAATTAATTGACGCAATCAGTTTACAGCAACAAACCGAATCGCGTTTTATTTTCAAAAATATCATTACACCGGAAGATCGTTTTACTTTTACGATTTGTAATCCGCCTTTTCATTCCTCTGCCGAAGATGCGAATCAAAGTACTGTTCGAAAAGTCTCTAATTTAAATCCGAAGGAAAAGAAAAACACAAATCCGGTTCTTAACTTTGGCGGTCACAACGCCGAATTATGGTGCAACGGCGGCGAAATTGGTTTTGTAACTCAAATGATTTACGAAAGTGCCAAATATCCAATGCAATGTTTGTGGTTTACAACTTTGGTTTCAAAAAGAGATAATATTTCCAGCATTTACAAAACATTAAACAAAGTAAATGCAGCTTCAATAAAAACAATTGATATGGCTCAAGGCCAAAAAACAAGCCGTATTGTAGCCTGGACTTTTTTGAGTGAGACGCAGCAAAAAGCATGGAAGATTTAAGAATCATTCATAACTTTCTAAATTTATTGTTTGTAACTTCTTGTAAATCACAAGCTATGAACACTCTTGAACTTAAAGATATTTTGATTTCTGAAATAGCAAAAATTGATGATGAATCATTTTTATCTGCGTTAAAAACTATTTTGGATAGCCGAAAATCTATTCCTAAAAATTAAGCAGAACAATATAATGAAGAACTAAAAGTAACTGAAGAAGAAATCCTCAAACATTATAATTATGATACTTTAAATTAAAATTGTGATACGTAAAAAATTTAGCAAAATGATACCTTTAATGTAAAAATTGAATTTCACCATTATGCCAAAATTACTACCTAAATTTCTTCTTTTATTTCTAATTGTTGGTTGTGCTTCCAAAAAAGTAAAATTTGACGATTATGTTTTTCATACCAAAAAAGAAAAAACATCTTACATAACTTCTTATAACAAATCCCTGAAACTTTGGGATGTTCCATATACAGAAGAAGATGTAAAAACCAGTTTTGGAACTGCTCATGTTATTATGGCCGGACCAAAAAACGAAAAACCATTGGTTTTACTCCACGGAATGGACGCCAGCTCAACAATGTGGTATCCAAATATTAAAGCTTTAAGCAAAAATCATCGCACCTACGCCATCGATTTTATAATGGAACCGGGAAAATCAATCCTGACATCAAAACCGCTTTCATCAGAAGAAATACTAAAATTGTATAATGAAGTTTTCAATCATTATAAATTAAAGAATTTTGATATTGTAGCCGCTTCACGTGGCGGTTGGATTGCGACATTATTGGCTACTCAAAAAACAAATTCGATAGATAAAATTGTTTTATTGAGTCCGGCGCAGACTTTTAAATTTATAGATAAAGTGGGCAAAACTTCTTCGGCATTAATGCTCAAACTTTTTCCAAATGAAAAAAAATTCGGCAAAACATTAACTACTTTTTCTACACATCCTGAAAAGATCAGTCCGGTTTATAAAAGACAATTTTATTTGGCCAACAAATATGCCAAATCAAATTCGAGTTTGCTTAAAATGACACCTTTTTCTAATGATGAACTAAGATCAATTTCAAATCCGATCTTAATTTTAATTGGTGATCATGATGTTATAAATGGTGAAGACAGTATCGAAAGGGCGAAAGAATATTTACCAAATAGCAAAACCAAAATCATAAAAGACGCCGGGCACTTTTTAACTATCGATCAATCGAAAATCGTGAATGATGCGACTGTTGATTTTTTAAAATAAAGTCTTTTTTTTTTACCGCGAATTGCGCAAATTTTCTAATAATACGAAACAATTAGTGAAAACTGGTACAATTCGCTGCAACACTTTTTTAGCTTTTTTATAGGTTTCAAACTTCGTATATTTACAAAACCAAAATTTTCATACGCCAAAAATGAAGTTCCAAGTTTCCTCAGAATATAGTCCGAAAGGTGATCAGCCACAAGCCATACAAAAATTGGCGCAAGGTATTGTCGATGGCGATAAATATCAAACTTTATTGGGAGTTACAGGTTCCGGTAAAACTTTTACCGTTGCCAACGTGATTCAGGAAGTGCAAAGACCGACATTGGTTTTGGCGCATAACAAGACTTTGGCGGCGCAGTTGTATTCAGAATTCAAACAGTTTTTCCCTAATAATGCCGTTGAATATTTCGTTTCTTACTACGATTATTATCAGCCGGAAGCTTTTATGCCGGTTACAGGCGTTTTCATTGAAAAAGATTTATCTATCAACGAAGAGCTTGAAAAAATGCGTTTGAGCACCACTTCTTCCCTACTTTCAGGGCGTCGTGATATTTTGGTTGTCGCTTCTGTTTCTTGTTTGTATGGTATTGGAAATCCTGTGGAATTTAAGAAAAACGTAATCGAAATTTTCAGGGATCAGGTTATTTCGAGAACTAAATTACTGCACAGTTTAGTACAAAGTTTGTATGCCAGAACCGAGGCAGATTTTAATCCGGGAACTTTCAGAATTAAAGGTGACACGGTTGAAGTATATCCAAGTTATGCAGATGATGCGTTTAGAATTCACTTTTTCGGAGACGAAATCGAGGAAATAGAATCGTTTGATGCCAAGACTTCGCAAGTCATTGAAAAATTCAAAAGATTGACAATTTACCCAGCGAATATGTTTGTGACTTCTCCGGAAGTTTTACAAGGTGCTATATGGGAAATTCAGCAGGATTTGGTCAAACAAGTTGATTATTTTAAAGAAATAGGAAAACATCTGGAAGCAAAACGTTTGGAAGAACGTACTAATTTCGATTTAGAAATGATTCGGGAATTGGGTTATTGCTCCGGAATCGAAAATTATTCGCGTTATCTTGACGGAAGACAAGCCGGAACAAGACCTTTCTGTTTGTTAGATTATTTTCCAAACGATTATTTGATGGTAGTTGACGAAAGTCACGTAACCGTTTCGCAGGTTCACGCCATGTACGGCGGTGACCGCAGCCGTAAAGAAAATTTGGTTGAGTATGGTTTCCGTTTACCAGCCGCGATGGACAATCGCCCTTTGAAATTTGAAGAATTTGAAGCCTTGCAAAATCAGGTTATATATGTTTCCGCAACTCCGGCTGATTATGAACTGCAAAAATCTGATGGTATTTATGTCGAGCAAATTATTCGTCCGACAGGGTTATTAGATCCGATTATTGAAGTTAGGCCGAGTTTAAATCAGATTGATGATTTAATTGAAGAAATTCATGTGCGTTGCGAATTAGACGAAAGAGTTTTGGTGACTACTTTAACCAAAAGAATGGCAGAAGAATTAGCCAAATATTTAACCAAAGTAAACATTCGCTGTCGTTATATTCACTCAGAAGTTGATACTCTGGAGCGTATCGAAATTATGCAGGATTTGCGTAAAGGTATTTTTGATGTTTTAATTGGAGTCAATTTACTTCGTGAAGGTCTGGATTTACCCGAAGTTTCGCTTGTTGCCATTTTAGATGCAGATAAGGAAGGTTTTTTACGTAACCACAAATCTTTAACCCAGACTATTGGTCGTGCAGCAAGAAATTTAAATGGAAGAGCCATTATGTATGCTGATAAAATTACAGGAAGCATGCAGAAAACGATCGATGAAACGAATTATCGAAGAACAAAACAGATTAACTATAACGTCGAAAATAATCTTGTACCGCAAGCCTTAAATAAAAAAATCGAAAGTGCGTTTACCAAAAATCCTTTGGTAGAATATGAATTGGGACATACACTTTCTGCTGCTGCCGAACCGGAAACGGCTTATATGTCTAAAGCAGAATTAGAAAAAATGATTCGCGAAAAACGAAAATCGATGGAAAAAGCGGCAAAAGAATTGGACTTTTTACAAGCGGCAAAATTGCGTGATGATATTAAAAAATTACAAGAGCAATTACCTTAAACACATCATTCAAAATAGTTTACACAAAAATAAAAGAGAAATTTATTCTTAAATTTCTCTTTGAAATATTTTATAAGGAATTTCAAATTCATTAGTTTTAACAAAATTTAAAACTCTGAAATGAAACATCTTTTATTCCTTTTTATTTTTTTTGTTTTTAGCTTCTACGCCATAGCACAATCTGATAATAACGATTTTTGGAATAAAGAGATAGAAAATTCTTCAGACATTATAAAACCTAATATACTTTCTAATCATCCGTTTGGAATTTATATTTCAAGATTAAATCACAATTTTAATGTTCGATCTCCTGATAAATATTCCTTTTCCTTTGAAGTTTCGAGTGGAAACGTTGTTCTTCCCTACGTAAAATCATACGAATTAACAGATCCTAACGATCAAAAAATAGCTGAAAATTTGCCCTGGCATGATCGTGAATATGCATTTGATTTAAATAAAGTCCCTTCTAAAATTAAAGAGTTTGCATCCGATGGTGTTATTCGATCGTATCGATTAAATTTTACGCTACCAATTACGGTTCATCACGAACTTAATTTCAGTTTGAGAATTAATTCTCTTGATGGCGGAAAATATCCTTATTCTATTTTTACTTCGGATGAAACAATTGAATGGTTTCATCGCAACATTGCCGGTGGTAAAGATCCGTTTTCGAGACAATATTATGGTTTAAACAAAGCCGGGATATCCTATAAAGATGAGAACGGTAAAGTTCTGACAATGAATAATGGTAATTTTACAATTCCCGGAATCGATATCAATTACAACTATTATCCTAAATTAGCAATGAATGAAAAGCACCATATCTATCTGAATTTCGGTACACAGCTTGGCATTAATACTTCACAATATAATCCTGTCGCTGATGTTGGAATTTCTTCTTCTATTCTAAAAAAAATGATAATCAAAAATAAAAACGTTTTAAGTTTTGGTGCAAGCGCAGGAGTTTTGCGTCAGCATTTTTTACAATATGGAGACCGGGTAAATATAAGTAACCAGGATTTTTTATACAGCTTTGAAGGTCTTATTGATTACAAAGTAAAACTCAAAAATAATAACCGCCTTTCTTATGGCATTAATTATAATTTCCAAACCTCTTATTGTAAGAAAAAGGATATCGATCATATTGTCTTAACAGGAGAAAGAATAAATACGCACTGGCAAAAAACAATATCTCATTTATACGATAACTTAGAGGGATGGAATTTTATCTGTACTTATTCTACAAGAAGATTTTCTTATTTCGTGTATTTCAGGGAAGATTTAAACCTGGACAATGCACCTGATTTTCAAACGGGCATAGGTTTAAAAATGTCTATTAAAAAACATTAATCTTGTCTGGTTTAAGTCAAATTAATTGTGTTGTTCCTGAAAAACTTTCAGTAACTTTTTAGGATCAATCATGGCGTTTGGTGCTTTTTTCATTAAATCTAAAACACGTTTTGTCGCACTTGGGTTCAAGCCCATTTTAATAGCAATTTGCTGTATTGCCGAGGCTTCTTTTTCATGTAAAATGCCATCGCAATGCATAATCAATGCCAGTCTGTAAAATTGCTGAATACGCTGAAACTCTGATTTTATAATTTGCGGAGGATCTTCCTCATGAAATAAATCATGAAAAAGTTTCTCGTCAATATTTAATTCCTGTGCTACCAGCCACAAGAATTCTAACTCACGTTTGTGCAACTGACCATCGACTGTCGAAAAAGCAATCATTTCTAAAAGTAAGCTTCTCTTTTCTTTCTCGGTATTCATCAATTTATTATTTTTAGCTAAAATATTGTTTTTAAATCTAAATCGCAAGAGAACTTATGCTTAGAGGATTTCTGTTTTTTATATTGCTATGGATAACCTCTAACGGAAACGCGCAGGAAAGCACGGCTTCAAAGAATGTTTCGACTTTTTCTATCGAAGCACCTCAACTTAAAACCACTAAAAAAATCTGGATTTATTTACCTGAAAATTATTCGGCTACAGCCAAAAAATACAGCGTAATTTATATGCAGGATGCTCAAAATTTATTTGATGCCAAAACTTCTTTCGTGGGCGAATGGAATGTCGATGAAAAGCTGGACAGTTTAAAAGCGCCTGTAATTGTTGTTGGAATTGAGCACGGAAATGACAAACGCATTGACGAATTAACGCCTTATAAAAACGAAAAATATGGCGGAGGAAATGCCGATAATTATGTTGATTTTATTGTAAAAACATTAAAACCATATATCGATGCAACTTACAGAACTAAGACAAAAGCAAAAAATACCATTATTATGGGAAGCTCGCTTGGCGGTTTGGTTTCTTATTATGCAGCTTTAAAACATCCGGAAGTTTTTGGCAAAGCCGGAGTTTTTTCGCCTTCTTTTTGGTTTTCTAATGAGATTTATAGGTTCACAGAAAAAGCTCCCAAAATAAAAACCAAAATTTATTTTCTCTGTGGAGATAAAGAAAGTGACGATATGGTAAAAGATTTATCGAAAATGGAACGTTTATTAAACATCAAACGGTGTGATTGTTTGCATCTTACTAAAATAAAAATTGTAAAAAACGGAGAACATAATGAAAAATTATGGCGTGACGGTTTTGTAAAAGCTTTATTATGGCTGGGTTATTAGTTAAAAACTTTCTTCTATGGAATTGATATTAAAAGCTTACGACCTTAAATTGAAACACACTTTCAGGATCTCAAGAAAGTCAATCGATTTTCAGCCTTCGCTTATTGTTGAATTGAGGGATAATGAACTTTCGGGCTTTGGAGAAGCAACTTCAAATCCGTATTATAATATTAGTATTGAAATTCTTCAAAAAGATATTGAAGAAATTCGGAGTCTTGTTGAAAATACAAATGACGAAACCCCAGATGATTTTTGGAACAAAATAAGCCCGTTTTTAAAAGATAATCCCTTTGCTTTATGCGCTTTAGACAATGCGTATCATGATTTGTACGCACGTAAAAAAGGCAAAAAATTATATGAATTATGGAATTATGACATTTCACATACTCCATTGACGAACTATACAATTGGTATTGGAACCATCGAAAATATGATTGCAAAAATGGAGGAACTTCCGTGGCCAATTTATAAAATAAAACTAGGGACTTCTGAAGATATTGCGATTGTAACCGAATTAAGAAAACATAGCAATGCCATTTTTAGGGTTGATGCCAATTGCGCCTGGATGGTTGAGGAAACTTTATCGAATGCTGAAATTTTAAAAAATCTGGGCGTTGAATTTATCGAACAGCCTTTAAAAGCAAATGATTGGGAAGGCCAGCGTGAGGTTTTTAATAACTCAGTTTTGCCAATTATAGCCGATGAAAGCTGTATTACAGAAAGTGATGTTGTAAAATGTCACAATCATTTTCATGGTGTAAATATAAAACTAATGAAATGTGGCGGAATCACTCCAGGCAGAAGAATGATTGCCGAAGCCAAAAAACTGGGCTTAAAAACAATGGTAGGCTGTATGACAGAATCTACGGTTGGCATTTCTGCAATTGCTCATTTATTACCCGAATTGGATTATGTGGATATGGACGGACCTTTATTATTAGCCGAAGATATTGCCAGCGGCGTTACCATCAAAAATGGAAAAACATTTTATCCTGACAGAACAGGAACGGGAGTAATTTTGTTCTGACATTCTTTTTAAAATAATGTACCTTTGTAAAAAATTAAACGATGACGAACAACGATATCTTAAAAAAACTTCGCGTGGCTTTGATGCTCCGTGATGACCAAATAGTTGAAATTTTAGAATTAGTCGATTTTAGAATTACAAAATCAGAATTGGGCGCTTTTTTCAGAGCGGAAGATCATGAGAATTATATGGAATGCGGTGATCAGGTTTTGCGCAACTTCTTAAACGGATTAGTAATTCATTTAAGAGGAACTAAAGAAAATCCTAAAAACCCGAATGATGTTTTAGCAAAACACAAGGCTGAAATTCCGAAGAAAGACAGCACAAAAGAAAGACCTGAATTTAAAGCAAGTGCAAAAGATGCTGAAAAAGGAAGAGGCGACAAAGCACCTTCTAAAACCGGTCCTGCTGCTAAAAAACCATTTAAGAAAAACAACACTAAAACTGCTCCTAAAGTACAGGTTGTAGAAAAGGTTGTATACAAAAACGGTAAGAATAAAAAATAATTTACCACAAAGAACACCAAGATTTTATCTTAGTATATGTTGAAAAACACAAAGTTCACAAAGCTATATGGATAAAGCTTTGTGAACTTTGTGTTTTAAAAAAGATTCCAATTTTCAAATATAGCCCGCGGTTTCAACCGCGGGAATCCAACGTACATCGTACAATAAATATCTGGACGTCCCCGCGGTTGAAACCGCGGGCTATATTCGCAAATCATTTTGCAGATAGCTTTGCGAACTTTGCGTTTATATTAAATCCAGCAATAAAAACTTTGCGAGCTTTGCGGTTAGGTAGACAACAAAAAAATCCCTCCAATTGGAGGGATTTTCTATATAATTGATTTCTTATTTGATTAAGATAATGCAGCTTTAACCTGGTCAGCAGCTTCCTGAAATTGAACAGCTGATAAAATTGGCATACCTGAATTGTCAATTAATTCTTTTGCAATTTCAGCATTAGTTCCTTGCAAACGAACGATAATTGGCACTTTAATAGCATCACCCATATTTTTGTAAGCGTCAACAACTCCTTGCGCCACACGGTCACAACGAACGATTCCACCAAAAATATTAATTAAAATTGCTTTTACGTTTGGATCTTTTAAGATAATACGGAAAGCAGTTTCAACACGTTTTGCATCAGCAGTTCCACCAACGTCTAAGAAGTTAGCAGGCTCAAAACCAGCGTATTTAATTAAATCCATAGTTGCCATTGCAAGACCTGCTCCGTTTACCATACATCCTACAGTACCGTCAAGATCTACATAGTTCAAACCTACTTCTTTAGCCTCAACTTCGATTGGATTCTCCTCACGGATATCTCTCATTTCAGCATATTTTGGTTGTCTGTATAAAGCATTATCATCGATATTTACTTTAGCATCAACAGCCATAATTTTGTTATCAGATGTTTTCAAAACCGGGTTGATTTCAAACATAGAAGCATCAGAACCAATGTAAGCATTGTATAATGAATCGATGAATTTCACCATTTCTTTGAAAGCATTTCCGGAAAGACCTAAGTTAAAAGCGATTCTTCTAGCCTGAAAACCTTGTAATCCAACAGATGGATCAACTTCTTCTGTAAAAATTAAGTGTGGCGTGTGTTCAGCAACTTCTTCGATATCCATTCCACCTTCTGTAGAATACATGATCATGTTACGACCTGTAGCTCTATTCAATAAAACAGAAACATAAAATTCTGAAGTTTCACTTTCACCAGGATAGTAAACATCTTCTGCTACTAAAATCTTGTTTACTTTTTTACCTTCTGCAGAAGTTTGAGGTGTAATCAATTGCATTCCGATGATTTGTCCTGCGATTTCTTCAACTTGTTGCAAGTTTTTAGCCAACTTAACTCCACCACCTTTTCCACGACCACCTGCGTGAATTTGTGCTTTTATTACATGCCATCCTGTTCCGGTTTCGGCAGTTAATTGTTTTGCAGCAGCTACAGCTTCAACTGCATTGTTAGCCACAATTCCGCGTTGAATGCGTACTCCGTAACTTGCTAAAATCTCTTTTCCTTGATATTCGTGTATGTTCATAATATAGAATTTGTCTGGTTCTGAATTTATTTCAGAATAAAAGTGCGACAAAAATAGCAAAATTCAACTTAATAGTAAAATGTTTTTCAATTAAAAAACCATACTTATTATATATTGCAGCGTTATTCTTTTAAAAGAAAACAAACGGTTAAACAATTGTATGCAAATTGTTAACTAAAAAACACTATTTAGTTTGAAATTTAACAAAACCATCAATGATTTCAATAGTTCCCAAAGGATTTTTCCTAATATAATTTAAAACATATTGTGATTTTATCATTTCGCAATGGTTTCTATAATATTATTATCATTTAAGAACTGTTTTTCTACTATTACAACAAAAATGTAAGTGAAAATAGATTTTTGATACATTATGTTTAACGAAATCTTTATTTTTGTAGAAAAAATATCAAGAATGAGAGTTAAAGAACAAGGGCTTTATTTGCCTGAATTTGAACACGACAATTGTGGTGCAGGATTTATTTGTAATTTGAATGGTATTAAATCTAATGACATCATTCACAAAGCATTGGACATCTTAATAAAATTGGAACATCGTGGTGCAGTAAGTTCTGACGGACGAACTGGTGATGGAGCCGGAATTTTATTTGATATCCCACATGACTTCTTTAAAAAAGTTTGTGACTTTGAAATCCCTGAAACGCGTGAGTATGCAGTAGGAATGGTTTTTTTACCAAAAAGCAAAAACCAGGTATCTTTTTGCATGAACACTTTCGAATCAACAGTTAAAGATCAGAATTTAAAGATCTTAGGCTGGAGAGATGTACCCGTTGAAGCTGAAAATTTAGGGCAGATTGCCGCAGAAAAAGAACCAACAGTTAAACAGGTTTTTGTTAGCAAAAACGGTCAGGATTTAACTGAACAAGAATTTAATGCAAAACTTTTTGCAGCTAGAAAAATTGCTGAACACGCTATCAGAGGATCAAAAACCTCTGAAAGTCACATGTTTTATTTCTCTAGTTTATCGACAACTACCATAATATATAAAGGTCTATTGATGCCGGAAGACATCAGCCGATATTATGTTGACTTAAAAGATCCCGATTTAGTGACGCGTTTGGCGCTTGTACACCAACGTTTCTCTACAAATACTTTCCCTTCATGGGATTTAGCACAGCCATTTAGATACATGTGTCATAATGGTGAAATCAATACGCTTCGTGGAAACGTAAGCCGTATGCGTGCCCGTGAAGAATTAATGCAAAGCAAAGTTTTTGGTGACGACATCAAAAAATTATTCCCAATCATCTTAGAAGGAAAATCAGATTCTGCTTCTATGGACATGGTGGTGGAACTTTTATTAATGACTGGTCGTTCCTTACCGGAAGCAATGATGATGGTTGTTCCTGAAGCCTGGGAAAAACACCAAACTATGTCTCCTGAAAAAAGAGCATTCTACGAGTTCAACGCTTGTATTATGGAACCTTGGGATGGTCCTGCTTCTATTCCGTTTACGGATGGTAACGTAATTGGTGCGTTATTGGACAGAAACGGATTGCGTCCTTCTCGTTATACCTTAACAAAAAGCGGTTTCGTAATCATGTCATCAGAAATTGGTGTATTGGATATCGATCCGGAAGATGTAATTCAGCACGGTCGTTTAGAGCCAGGGAAAATGTTCCTTGTGGATATGAACGAGGGTCGTATTATCGAAGACGAAGAGGTTAAAAAAGCGATAGTTACAAAACGTCCGTATCAGGAATGGTTAGACGCAAATTTATTGCCTTTATCTAAAGTTCCTTACACGAATAATCCAACTCCGGTTGAGAAATTAGATTTCGTAACGAGACAAAAATTATTTGGTTATACAATTGAAGATTTAAAAACTATCATCAACCCAATGGGTGGTCAGGGAGCTGAAGCAATCAGTTCTATGGGTAACGATACGCCTTTGGCGGTTTTGTCAGATCAGCCTCAATTGTTGTACAACTATTTCAAACAATTATTTGCTCAGGTTACCAACCCACCTTTGGACGGTATTCGTGAAGAAATCATTACAGACATTAGTTTAGCAGTTGGTGGAGATTTCAATATTTTCGAAATAGAATCTAAACAATGTAAAAAATTAAAAATCCAAAATCCGGTTATTTCTAACGAGGATTTAGATAAAATTAGAAATATTGATCACGCAGATTTCAAATCGGCTACTATTACTACTTTATATAAAATAGAAAAAGGAGTTAACGGTTTAGAGCGAGCGTTAGAGAAATGTGTTCAGGCAACTTACAAAGCAGTTTCTGAAGGATGTAATGTGATCATTTTGTCTGACAGAGGCGTGAGCGAAGAATTTGCTCCAATCCCTATGTTATTGGCTTGTTCTTACATTCACCACTCTTTGAACATTTTACAGGTTCGTTCTAAATTCGGAATCATAATTGAATCTGCTGAGCCTCGTGAACCACATCATTTTGCTTTATTGTTTGGATATGGTGCCAGCGCGATCAATCCATACATGGTAAACGAAATCATTCACGATCAGGTAAACCAAGGATTCATTAAAGGCGTAAAAGCTGATTATGCAATTGTAAATTACAACAAAGCGATTGCAAAAGGAATCGTTAAAATCATGAACAAAATCGGAATCTCTACTTTACATTCGTACAGAGCGGCTCAGATTTTTGAGATTTTAGGTCTAAATAAAACCTTTACGTCTAAATATTTCCCTTACACCCCTTCAAGAATCGAAGGAATTGGTTTGATGGAAGTAGAAAAAGAAGTAAAAAAACGTTTCCAAAAAGCATTCCCAAATTCAAAAGTTGCCAATTTGCTTCCTTTAGAAATTGGAGGTATCTACAGATGGAGACGTGGTGGAGAAAAACACATGTTTAATCCAACCACAATTGCTAAATTACAACAGGCCGTTCGTTTGAACAGTCCTGAAAGTTATAAAGAATACTCTAATATGGTAAATGAGCAAAGCTCAAACTTAATGACCATTAGAGGAATGTTTGAATTCAACAATTTAGATCCGATTTCTATTGACGAAGTAGAACCGTGGACAGAAATTGTGAAGAAATTCAAAACAGGTGCGATGTCTTACGGATCTATCAGTAGAGAAGCGCACGAGAATTTAGCGATTGCAATGAACAGAATTGGCGGAAAAAGTAATTCCGGAGAAGGTGGAGAAGATCCAAAACGTTTCCAGAAAGAAATTAACGGAGATTCAAGAAACAGTGCGATCAAACAAGTTGCTTCGGGACGTTTCGGTGTTTCGATCAACTATTTGACAAATGCTAAAGAAATTCAGATTAAGATGGCTCAGGGGGCAAAACCTGGTGAAGGTGGTCAGCTTCCCGGAGAAAAAGTGGTGCCATGGATTGCTGAAACCAGAAACTCTACACCTTATGTAGGTTTGATTTCACCTCCGCCTCACCACGATATTTACTCTATTGAGGATTTATCGCAGTTGATTTTCGACTTAAAAAACGCCAATCGTGAAGCACGTGTAAACGTAAAATTAGTTTCTGAAGTTGGAGTTGGAACAATTGCTGCCGGTGTTGCCAAAGCAAAAGCTGATGTTATCCTTATTTCAGGTTATGATGGAGGAACTGGTGCTGCACCATTAACATCCTTACAACACACTGGAATTCCATGGGAACTTGGTTTAGCAGAAGCACAACAAACTTTAATCTTAAATGATTTAAGAAGCCGTGTGGTTTTAGAGTGCGACGGACAGTTGAAAACAGGTCGTGACGTAGCTATTGCTGCATTGTTAGGAGCTGAAGAATTTGGTTTCGCTACTGCTCCCCTTGTGGCTTCCGGATGTATTATGATGAGAGCTTGTCACTTAAATACTTGTCCGGTTGGTATTGCAACTCAGGATCCAGAATTGAGAAAAAATTTCAAAGGAACTCCAGAGCACGTCATCAACTTCATGTATTTTATTGCTGAGGAATTAAGAGAGATCATGGCGCAATTAGGTTTCAGAACCTTAAAAGAAATGGTGGGTCAATCACAAAAATTAAATGTGAACAAAGCGATCAAACATTACAAAGCCAATGGTTTAGATTTATCATCAATTCTATACAAACCGGAAAAAGCTAAGACAGAGCCTATTCACAATACAACTGAACAAGATCACCAACTTGAAAATGTATTGGATTTTGATATTATCAAAGAAGCGATTCCGTCTATTTATAGAAAAGAAAAAACAAGAGTAACATTTAAAATTAAAAATACAGACCGTTCTGTAGGTGCTATTTTGAGTAATGAAATCTCAAAAATATATGGCGCACAAGGTTTACCTGAAGACACTATTTTAGTTGATTTTGAAGGTTCTGCCGGACAAAGTTTTGGTGCATTTGCAACAAACGGATTGTCGTTTAAAATTCACGGAAACTGTAATGATTATTTAGGAAAAGGACTTTCCGGGGGAAAATTGATTATCAAAGTCCCTCCTACTGCAACCTTCAAACCTGAAGAAAACATCATTATTGGTAACGTTGCCCTTTACGGAGCTATTACCGGAGAGGCTTATATTAATGGAATGGCCGGAGAGCGCTTTTGTGTGAGAAATTCTGGAGCAACTGCGGTTGTTGAAGGAATTGGAGATCACGGATGCGAGTACATGACCGGTGGTACGGTGGTTGTTTTAGGAAAAACAGGAAGAAACTTCGCAGCTGGTATGAGCGGTGGTGTAGCTTATGTTTTTGATCCAGGTAAAAAATTCGATTCTACTTTATGTAACATGGAAATGGTTGCATTTGATCCAATGGAAGAAGAAGACTTTACCAAACTAAGACGATTGATCAAAAATCATTCATTGTACACCAACAGTCCATTAGCAAAAAGAATTTTAGCAGACTGGGAAAATGAGCAGAAACATTTCGTAAAAGTAATGCCAACTGATTACAAAAAAGCATTACAACGAATTGCAGAAGAGAAAAAAATAGAAGAATTAATAGCTGGATAAATGATTTTAGAATTCAGATTTTAGAGTTCAGATTTTAGATTGAAATTAACCTCAAAGCTTTGCGAACTTAAAACTCACAGAGAAGCAAAAAGAAAAGCCTTGCGCTCTTTGCGGTTAAAAAACTGGAATTTGGAATTTAAGGATTGGAATTTTTAAAACTTTATTTTAATTAAAAATGTCATGGGTAAAATAGGCGGATTTAAAGAATATAGCAGAGCCGACGAAAGTAATTTAGCAGTAGCAGAACGTGTTTCGAACTACAACGAATTTACTATTCCGTTATCTGAAGAAAAGAAAAAAGAACAAGGTTCAAGATGTATGGATTGTGGTATTCCTTTTTGCCACAGTGCTTGTCCGTTAGGAAATTTAATTCCTGACTTTAACGACATGGTACATCAGGAAGAATGGCAAGGTGCATTGGAGATTTTACAATCTACTAACAACTTTCCTGAATTTACAGGTCGCTTATGCCCTGCTCCATGTGAGAAATCATGTGTATTAGGAATCATCAAAGAACCTGTTGCAATCGAAAATATCGAAAAAAACATCATCGAAAGAGGTTTTGATGAAGGATGGATTAAACCACAGCCGCCAAAAACAAGGACTGGAAAAACGGTTGCTGTTATTGGTTCAGGTCCTGCAGGTTTGGCTGCTGCTCAACAATTAAACAGAGCGGGTCACACGGTAACTGTTTTTGAAAGAGACAATGCAATTGGAGGTTTATTACGTTACGGAATTCCGAATTTCAAATTAGAAAAAGGAATTATCGACAGACGAGTAGCTATTCTTGAAGCAGAAGGAATCACTTTTAAAACGAATGTAAATGTTGGTGTAAACTTTAGCGTAGCAGAATTAAATTCTTTCGATTCAATCGTTTTATGCGGTGGAGCAACTGAAAGAAGAAGTTTGCCAACTAAGGGAATCGAAAGCAAAGGCGTTGTTCAGGCAATGGATTTCTTAACTCAACAAACTAAAGTTTTATATGGAGAATCAATTCCAGATCAGGTAAAAGCTACTGGAAAAGATGTTATCGTAATTGGTGGTGGAGACACAGGATCTGACTGCGTTGGAACTTCAAACAGACACGGTGCAAAATCGGTAACAAATTTTGAGATTTTACCAAAACCTCCGGTTGGAAGAAGCGAATCAACTCCTTGGCCTTTCTGGCCTTTGCAGTTAAAAACGTCATCTTCTCACGAAGAAGGCTGCGACAGAAACTGGTTAATCAATACAAAAGAATTCATTGCTAACGATAAAGGCGAATTAACCGGGTTAAAAACGGTTGAAGTGCAATGGAAAATGACTCCTGGTCAGCGTCCTGAATTAATCGAAAAAGAAGGTTCAGAGAAAATCTGGCCTTGCGATTTAGCTTTATTGGCTTTAGGATTTACAGGTCCTGAAAAAACTTTAAGCGAGCAATTGGGTCTTGAATTAGATATGAGAAGTAACTATCAGGCAAAAAATTATCAAACAAATGTTCCGCATATTTTTACCGCTGGTGATATGCGAAGAGGACAATCTTTGATCGTTTGGGCAATTTCTGAAGGTCGTGAAGCTGCAAGAGAAGTAGATTTGTTCTTAATGGGCTCTACCAACTTGCCTACTAAAGGAAAAGGAGATTTACCGAGTTTGTAACTAAAGGTTCTGAGATACTAAGATGCTAAGGATCTAAGTTTTTTTTCCTGGCATTTTATTTAATCTTTATTCCGATAAACAACATAACTACTAACAAACCCTTGAATTTATATTCAGGGGTTTTGTTTTTTTTGCAACAGATTATATCGATTAAATTGATTTTTTGTTTGCCACAAATTGCAAGAATTGTCACTAATTTCTTTTTTTGCTCGCTTCTAAAATTAAACATAGCCCGTGGTTTCAACCATGGGGACACAATATATGATTACGTTTAATCCGCAACGTTTCCCATGGTTGAACCACGGGCTATGTTTTGAGCATTTTGCGAAAAATACAAAATTAAAAAATCTGATCTTCAGACATAGCGAGCGGTTTCAACCGCGGGGACACAATATCCAATTACGTTAAATTGCAACGTCTCCTGTGGTTGAAACCACGGGCTATGTTTTGTGCGTTTTGCGGAAATTCAAAATAAAAATTTGCGGAAATTTGTGCAATTCGTGGAAAAAAATCTGCGCTAATCTTTTAATCTGTGGCAAAAACTTAGTACCTTAGAATCTGAACTGCTCAGAACCTTAAAAGAATTTATAAAAATTCGAAATAAGCCACTTTTTGTTCAAAAACAAACAATTTGTTACAATTTGTTATTTTTCTACAAAAAATTTGTCGTTACTCAAAAGTGTAATAACTTTGCCCAAAATAGTTTATAAAAATGCAAGCAAAAGATTTACTGCAGTTAGCAGACCAATTTGGAAGTCCATTATATGTTTATGATGCCGAAAAAATCCAATCACAGTACAACAGATTAACTAAAGCTTTCTCTAAGGTAGAAAACTTAAGAGTTAATTACGCCATGAAGGCATTGTCTAACGTTGCGATTCTTCAGTTATTAAAGAACATGGGATCCGGATTAGATACTGTATCAATTCAAGAAGTTTTATTGGGACTTCATGCTGGCTATGATCCGGACAAAATCTTTTTTACACCAAACGGAGTTTCTCTTGAAGAAATCGAAGAAGTTGCCGCAATGGGTGTTCAAATTAATATTGATAATTTATCTATCCTGGAGCAATTCGGGACAAAATATCCTCAAATTCCGGTATGTATCCGTATCAATCCGCACGTAATGGCGGGTGGAAATGCTAATATTTCTGTGGGACATATCGATAGTAAATTCGGAATCTCGGTACATCAAATACCGCATATCTTACGAATTGTTGAGAATACAAAAATGAGCATCGTTGGAATTCACATGCACACAGGATCTGATATTTTAGATATCGAAGTATTCTTGTATGCTGCTGAAATCTTGTTTGATACGGCAAAACACTTTAAAGATCTAGAGTTTTTAGATTTTGGAAGCGGATTTAAAGTACCTTACAAAAAAGACGATATCGAAACAGATATTGAAGAATTAGGTAAAAAATTATCAAAAAGATTCAATTCTTTCTGCGCAGAATATGGCAGAGATTTAACGTTAATTTTCGAACCAGGAAAATTTTTGGTGAGCGAAGCAGGTTTTTTCTTAGCGAAAGTAAACGTAGTAAAACAAACAACCTCAACAGTTTTCGCCGGAGTCGACAGTGGTTTCAACCACTTAATCCGTCCGATGTTTTACGGTTCACAACATTATATCGAAAACATCTCAAATCCAAAAGGAAAAGAGCGTTTTTACTCTGTTGTAGGATACATTTGCGAAACGGATACTTTTGCCAATAACCGCAGAATTTCGGAAATTACTGAAGGTGATATTTTAGCTTTCAGAAACGCCGGAGCTTATTGTTTCTCCATGTCTTCAAATTACAATTCAAGATACAAACCAGCCGAAGTTTTATGGAAAGACGGAAAAGGAATCCTAATCCGTCAACACGAAACTTTCGAAGATTTACTTAAAAATCAAATTCCGTTGCCACAAGAAATTGCTGCAACAGTTTAAAATAAAAAAAAAGAGAATATCTATTGAATCCCGTTTCTTAATTGAGGCGGGATTTTTTATTGTAGATTTCTGAGTTTAGATTTTAGATTATGTATTGTCTGGCTGAGCGATCCCGAAACTTCGGGAGAAGCTCGCACAAAATAAACACAAAGCTTAGAATTGGAATTTGGAATTT